>CESM01229079.1_pt1 | contig 81737 bp, 61 predicted proteins | sample 361421 | NCBI WGS metagenome assembly CESM01 (sample SAMEA2622219, study PRJEB7988) | marine metagenome | isolation source: saline water (ENVO:00002010), including | reverse complement strand
AAACAATAGAATCTCAAAATTATGATATCCTTGGTGAATATTGGTTGTACGAATTAGATAATAATCTTGGTTCGGATAATTTTGGAGATGTACAATTTGATAGAGGAGTGGGAAAATATATTAATCATGCTAGAAACAGATTAAATATATCTGTAATAAATACCACAATTAATGGTCACTATATTTCTAAAAATGATGACAAATTAGAATGGGGAGCAAAGTATCAAATTGAATTAATAAATGATAAAATAAATGAATGGACATTAATTGATTCAGCAGGATTTACACTCCCACATCCTCTTGATAATATTGGTGGGATATCAGATACAAATCAGGAAATATTAATGTCTGAATCTTTAAGAACAAATCTCAATATAACAACAAATAGAATTTCATCTTATATACAATGGAATAAAGATATAGGTAATTTTAGCATCAATGGTGGTACTCGATTTTCTAGTTGGTCATACAATAATGAAAAACTAATTTCTCCTAGGATAAATATTGCCTATCTTCCGAATTGGAAGAAAGATATAATCTTTAGATTTTCTTCAGGAGTCTATTATCAATCTCCATTTTACAAAGAATTACGCAATCAAAATGGAATTCTAAATACTAATATAAAAAGTCAACGATCTATTCATTATGTAATTGGCTCAGATTATTTATTCTATTCTTGGGGAAGACCATTTAAATTTACAAGTGAATTATACTATAAAGATTTAGACAATCTTATCCCATATAAAATTGATAATGTCAATATTCAATATTTATCAGATAATATTTCAAAAGGCTATGCTACAGGCATAGATTTAAGAGTAAATGGAGAATTTGTTTCAGGACTAGAAAGTTGGGCTTCTATCTCAATAATGCAAACGAAAGAAGATATATTAGGAGATTCTTATATTGACGAAGAAACTGATAGATTAATCTATCCTGGATTTATACCAAGACCAACTGACCAGAGAGTTAATTTCTCTATATTTTTTCAAGATTATCTCCCAAAAAATCCTAATTATAAGATGCATCTGAATTTAATCTATGGAACAGGTCTTCCTTTTGGAGCCCCTAACGCAGAAAAATTTCAAGACATACTTAGAATGCCTTCATATAGAAGAGTAGATATTGGATTTTCTGCAATAATAAAATCTGAAGATAATACTAGTAAAATTAATATATTAAATAAATTAAAGCATGTATGGATATCTATGGAGGTATTTAATCTTTTAAATATTGATAATACAATATCTTATTTATGGGTTTCAGATATAAACGGCAGACAATATGCAGTACCAAACTATCTTACATCTAGACAATTAAATATTAAACTGAGTATTGGTATTTGAATTTAAATATACTTTTCACACCATCCATCACTTACTGGCTTTAACATACTAGAAATCTCATTTTTATTTTGAATAGTTAAATCATAAAATAAAGTATTATTGTTAACCTTATCCTTTAAATCAGATAATGGAATACATTCAATTATATCTTCTTTTAAGCAGAAGACATTCAATCTATTTAATAATATAATAGAATATTTCTTTTCTATTAGCTGAATTTGTCTTTGTAAACTATCTAATGAACAACCACCAACTCCATATTTTGAATCATCTAAAGCAATAATTATGAATCTATTAAATAATATCTTCAATGAACAAATTAATGGGTTATTATGGTGTTTCCAGTCACTTAAGAAAGATTCTATATCATTATGAATATTTTTTGATAAAGCTTGTGAAATTTCGGTTTCCGAACCATATACCCAAACTCTAGAATTATTAGAAATATTTTCAAAATCAATAAACATAATTATAAATTATCTGAGATTAATTCAGCAATATCCATAACCATAGTGGGACTTTGATCATCTATTGTTTTAACTCCATCTGATAACATTGTATTACAAAAAGGACATCCTGTAGCAACTACATCTGGTGATAAAGATAATGCTTCTTCTGTTCTGTTAATATTAATATCAATTCTTCCTGGTTCAGGTTCTTTAAACATTTGAGCACCACCAGCACCACAACAAAATGATAATCTTCTGCTTCTCTTCATCTCAATTATTTCAACTCCCAAATATTCAAGTAATTTCCTTGGTTCTTCATAAATATTGTTTCCTCTTCCAAGATAACATGGATCATGATATGTAATACGTTTACCTCTCAATTTATCCCCTACTGTTATTTTATTTTCTTTAATTAACTTAAGTATAAATTGAGTATGATGAAATACTTTAAAACAACCTCCTAATCCCTTGTATTCATTCTTTAATGTATTGTAAGAGTGTGGACATGCAGTTATAATTTTTTTAACATTATAAGAATTTAAAATTTCTATATTCATCATTGCTTGCATCTGAAAAAGAAACTCGTTTCCTGCTCTTTTTGCTGCATCACCAGAAGATGATTCCTCAGTACCTAAAACACCAAAACTAACATCAGCTTTATTTAATATCTTTACTAAAGACCTTGTAATTTTTTTAGCTCTATCATCAAAACTACCAGCACTTCCAACCCATAAAAGAAAATCAGGTTGAATCCCCTCTTGAACTAAATCAGACATCGTTTTTACATGTAATCTATCCATATAAATTAATTTTTAAAAACCTGTATAGTCATATCTTTTTCAACTAAATCTGTAAATTTACCATCAAATCTAGTAGCACGAACAATATGATTATCTACCCAATGATAATTACCTCCTCTTGGCTTACCCATTAACAACCCATGATATTTAAATCCATTAACATCCAACCAATGCTCCGTAACTTCTCTATGTTCTTCAGTTCTGGAAGTGAAAAAAGTAATATAATGTCCTTGATCAAACCAATTATTTAATGTTTCTAATGCATCTGGATAAAATTTAGCATGTATCATTCTCTCAGGTTCTTCATTTGGAATATCATCACAAATAGTGCCATCAATATCAATTAAATAATTTTTCACATCCTTAGGAAGAACAGGAGAAATATATTGCCCGTTATTTTTTTTATTTATTAATTTACTCATCTTTCCAATTTAATCTATCTGATGATGAAAACTGCCATGGAGCTCCATTATTTTCAATATTAGTAAACATCATATTTAATTCTGTAGGAGCTGAGGATTCTTCCATGACTCTGTATCTTCTTAAATCCATAATAATAGACAAAGGATCTAAATCTATTGGACAAGCATCAGTACAAGCATTACAAGAAGTACATGCCCATAACTCTTCATTTGTAATATAATCACCTAGTAGTGATTTTTGATCATCAATTCCTAGTCTTTTATTGTTACCAATTTCTGTAATTCTTTTTCTAGTATCCATTAATATTTTTCTAGGTGACAAAATTCGTCCAGTTTGATTTGCCGGACAATTTGAGGTACATCTTCCACACTCAGTACAACTATAAGCATTTAATAATTGCACCCAATTCAAATCATCAGCATCTTTTGCTCCAAATGCACCAACAGAATCATCGTCTTCAGTAACAGAATAAGGATCAGCATTTGGATCAATCATTAATTTAACTTCCTTAGTAACTGAGTCTAAATTATTAAATTGTCCTAATGGATTCAAATTAGCATAATAAGTACTAGGGAATGCGAAGAAAATATGTAAATGTTTAGAAATTAATACATAATTTAAAAATCCTAAGATTCCTATGATATGAAACCACCAACAAAATCTCTCAATAAATAGCAGACTGGTTGAAGATAAATCATCTATCAATGGAACAAAAAATTGACTAATAGGAAATGAACCTGCTTTTACATAATAATCATCTGTAATTTGTAATATACTGTCAGATGCATTCATCAGTAAAAATGCTGTCATAAGAAAAATCTCAAAAATAAGAATTAGATTAGCATCTGTTCTAGGCCAGGTAGTCATCTCCTTACTCCAAAATCTCTTGATTTTTATTATATTTCTCCTAATTAAGAAAATGACACATGAAAACAATACTAAAAATGCTAAAATTTCAAAAGATGCAATCAAAAAATTATACAATCCTAATGGAATAATATAAGACAAATATCTGTGTGTGCCAAATATACCATCAATAATTATTTCAATCACCTCAATATTGATAATCACAAAACCAATATAAATTATAATATGTAAAATCCCAGCTATTGGTCGTCTAACCATTTTAGATTGACCTAATGCAACTCTGATCATATTCTTCAATCTACCCAATTTATCTTTACCAAGATCTACATCTCTTCCTAATTTTATATTAGATATTATTTTTTTTAAATTTATTACAAATACAGATATAGAAATGATTAAAATAAATAAAAATATTAAATTTTGTAATTTCAATTCTCTTATTCTTTATTAAAAATCTTTTTTGGTGGGCTAATTAATGATATATTCAAATATCTTTCTGGATTTATTTTAATATCTTGCAGTAACTCTTCCAATTCTTTAGTAGCTTTCTTTAAATTTTGATATAAATCTTTATCATTAATTATTTGACTTAAAGATCCATCTCCAGAATTTATTTTTTTAGTAATATTATCAATGTTTTCTACTGTAGAATTAATATCAATTTTAGACAAAGTATCCGAAATCGAAGAAAAATTTTGAAGAATATTAACTACTTTTTCATTATTATTTTTAAGATCAGTTGAAATTTCAGAAAAATTTTCCATTGTATTATTAAAATTATCCTGATTTGATCTAATCATATTATCAATAATTTTCATAGTTTTAGACATAGTACTAAAAGTCTCATCTAAACTTTTCAAAGACATAGATAAATTATCTCTAGCATCTTTATTTAATACAGCTGTAACAACAGTCATTAAAGAATCTATAGAACCTATAAGTCCTTCAGTTTTATTTTTAAGGGGAAGGATTTGAGCATTAACTTCTTCTTGCAAGCTAACTTCTATGTCTGATTTTAAATTACCTCCAGGATTTACTTTGACAGATGAATCCCCTAAGATAATATTTATACCCTTTGTCCCCATTAGATCAAGACTTACTATTTTAGCTATACTATTTAATGGAATTTCAATAGGATTGTTAATAGTATAATCTACTTTAAGGTGATTCATTTTTTCAGGCTGAAAAGTAATCGTTGTGACAGCTCCTACTTTAAATCCTTTTAACATTACTGCATTACCAACTGCAAGACCAGAAACATCATCATAATAAGAATAAAAATTTCTGCCATTTTTCATGATATTTACTCCTTTTAAAAAATTTAAACCGAAATAAATTAAAGCTAATGTAATCAAGGAAACAAATCCTATTTTAATGGAAATATTATTTTTCATTTTTATATTTATTTTGCAAATTTAACGCTTCTTTAACACTTATTTGTTCTCCTTTGTAAAATGCTACAATAAATGCATCAGGAAAATCACCAGATCTACATTTAATTTTTAATTTATCCGCCATACTCTTATTAGAACCTGCTGATAAAAAATATTTATACGTTTCATCAACAAAAAATTCCTCAACATCTAATCCATAAAACATTTTTGAAGAAATAATAGATTTATAATGGCTGGAAATCTGAATCTTATATTCAATTTCATCATAAAATTCATAACTTTTAATATTTAAGTCATTAGAAATACCTTCATTAACATTTTTATAATTTTTAAATGCATTAAATATTGCAAACGCTATTTCTTCCTTACCATTTTCAGAATTCAAATAATCTTCTTCTTCCGGATTAGTTAAAAAACCAGTTTCAATTAATACAGATGGCATATTAACCCTACTAATTACATAAAATGGAGCTTGTTTAACCCCCCTACTGTTTCTGTTAGAGCTCAACACAAATTGTTTATCTATTTCTTGAGCAAAAGAAATACTTTGATCTAAATAAACATTTTGCATTAAACTAAAGACAATATAACTTTCTGGAGATTTAGGATCAAAACCATTATATCTTTCTTTATAATTATCCTCTAAATACATTACAGAATTTTCCCTGATTGCAACATCCATATTAGCCTTCAACTTACTCATACCCATAATGAAAACAGTTGATCCATTTGGTTCAGGATTACTAAATCCATCACAATGAATTGAAATAAATAAATCTGCATTTGAATTATTTGCTATTTCTGTTCTTTCCCATAATTCTAAAAAGACATCATCTTTTCTAGTATACACTATATCTATTTCTGGAAAATAATCTTCAATATACTTAGCTAATCTTAGTGTAATATCTAATGCAATATGTTTTTCGTATGTATTATATCTGTTAGTACCTAATGTTCCAGGATCTTTACCTCCATGACCAGCATCTAAAACAATTGTGTTAATTTTATTATCAACACTTTGTGAATACAAATAAATATTCATAAAAATTAGAAGAAAAGATAAATAAATGCGTTTAGTTCTAAATAGATGCATGTAATAGTTTTTATTTAATTTTGTCAAAACTAATGTATAATTATCATTACATACAAAAATAATATTTCAATTGAATAATTTTATACATATATATCTAACATTATTTTTCTTATTAACAGGATTTTTCAACAATTCTTTTGCTACAGATACTTTAAAGAATAATGGATTTTCTGATACAATATCAAATAATAAAATAGAATATAACATAATTAGAAAATGTGAAGATTCTATAATTCAAGATATAAAGAATAAAAAAATTTACTTGTATGGTAATGCGAGCGTTGACTATGGTGAAATAAATATTACTGCTAATTTGATAGTATTAAATTGGAATAATAATACCATACATGCAGTAGGAACTTTAGATAGCAACAATAACATAACAGGAAATCCCATTTTTTCTGATGGCAATGAAGAATTTAAAGCAACAGAAATAACATATAATATTAAAAGTAAAAAATGTATTATCAAAAAAATTATTACTCAAGAAGGAGACGGATATATTCATGGTGAAATTGTTAAAAAAGATGAGTCTAATATATTTTATTTAAAAAAAGGTGAGTACACCACATGTAATCATGAAAAACCACATTTTTCTATAAAATCAAATAAAATAAAAATTGAACCTAATAAACAAATTGTTACTGGACCAGCATACATGACTTTATTTAACATTCCTACACCATTATTTCTCCCTTTTGGATATTTTCCAACAAATGAAAATGAAAGTTCTGGTATTATTATTCCTTCTTATGGAGAAAATATAAACTTAGGATTTTTCTTAAAAGATGGAGGATATTACCTAGCATTAAATGATTATTTAGACTTATCAATAAAAGCTGATGTATACTCAAAAGGTAGCTGGACAACAAAGGGAATTCTCAGATATAAAAACAGATATAAATACAATGGAAGTTTTAATCTTAATTATGGAAATATTGTGACAAGTGAAATTGGATTTCCAAATTACAGATTACAAAGAGATTTCTTTGTAAAATGGAATCACAGGCAAGATCCTAAAGCAAGTCCATCAATATCATTTTCATCTAACGTAAATGCCGGAAGCAGTAGTTTTTACAGGAATAATACCTCATCAAATACTAATGAATATTTAAGTAATACATTTAACTCAAGTATTTCATTTTCAAAAAGATGGGAAGGTAGTCCATTTAATTTATCAACTAACTTAAATCATAATCAAAATACGCAAAGTAGAGTAGTAAATTTAATTTTACCAGATATTTCATTTAGTATGAATAAAATTTATCCATTCAGAAATTTAATTAAACGATCAAAAAATGATATATTATCAAATATTGGTATCCGCTATAATTTAAACAGTAAAAATCAATTTTCTGCAATCGATTCCCTTCTATTTAAGAAAAAGACATTAAATTCCATTAGAACTGGAGTTAGACATTCTATTCCTATTAATTTATCATTTAAATTACTCAAACATATTACAACTACTCAAAGCATTAATATTACTGAGAGATGGTATATTAATCAAATAGAAAAAAATTGGAATGGATCAGAAATAATGACTGATACAATTAATAAGTTTACTAGAGGGAGTGAATATAGTTTTTCAAGTACATTTAATACCAAAGTATATGGAATAGCTCAATTTAATAAAGGTAAAATTGCTGCTTTTAGACATGTAATATCTCCTAGCTTAAGTTTTACATATAATCCTTCTACACATAATAGTAATTTCGATATTTATAAAGACGTTCAAAAAGATTCTATCGGTAACATACAGACATATTCAATAATGGAAAATGGAATATATGGATCTCCTAGAAAAAATAGATCAGGAAATATATCGATGACATTAGGAAATATTTTTGGATTAAAAATTAGAAAATTAAACGACACTATAGAAGAGATTACTAAGATTAAATTAATTGAAAGTTTCAATATTAGCTCCTCATATAATATTTTCGCAGATTCATTTAATTTTAGTAAAATAAATATGAATATTAGAACTAAATTATTAAATAAAATAAATCTAAATTACACATGTAGTTACGACCCTTATATAATTGATAGTAATGGAAGAAGAGCAAAATATGAAATATTTGAAAATAATAGAATAGCTAGATTTAATAATTCAAATCTTTCTATTGGAATATCTATTAATGACAAATCTATTTTTAGAAAAGATAATGAAGATAAATCAGAGAATGAAAATAGAGATTTTTATAAAATACCATGGAACTTAAATATCAATTTTACTCAATCTAAGAATTCTCCATATAGTCTTGATTCAGAAAAAACATCAACCTCATCTGTAGGTTTTTCAGGAAACATAAAAATCACACCTAAATGGAAAATAGGGTTTAATTCTGGATATGATTTTACAAATAAAGATTTTTCATACACAAAAATTGATATATATAGAGACTTACATTGTTGGGAAATGCTATTTAATTGGATACCTACTGGATATCAAAAAAGCTACACAGTGACAATCAGAGTTAAAGCTCAAAGCTTGAAGGATTTGAAGATTGAAAGAAGAAAAGATTGGATAAATCCAAACTAAGAATATAACCAATTTTTAATTATTAACTTCCCTTCCTTTGTCATTACAGACTCTGGGTGAAATTGTAAACTTATGATGTCTAAATATTTATGATTAAGAGACATAATATAACCATCAATATTTTCAGAAGTTATCTCAAAACATTCTGGCAAATCTAATTTATTAGCTATCCATGAATGATAATGAGTAACCATAAACTTACTTGGTAAATTCAAAAAAATTTTACTCCTTTTTTTTATGAAATTTAATGAAACAACTCCATGTTTAACCTTCTCTAAATTAACCAAACTTCCTCCGAAAAACTCTACAATTGCCTGATGACCAAGACAAATACCTAAAATAGACTTTTTATCAAAATATTTATTTAGAAAATCAAAAATTTTCGGATGATCCTTTGGAAGTGACGGACCAGGAGATAAAATAACTTTATTATATAAATTAAAATCAATATAATCAATTTGATCATTCCTAATAACATCACATTCAACAAACTCATTTACATAATGAAATAAATTATATGTGAAAGAATCAAAATTATCAATAATAAGGACCCTCATTTAATTATATCTATTAAGTTCAGTTTCCAAATTTTTAATGATCATATCTATTCCTTCGTCGAAAGAAATTGTATGTCTCCAACCAAGTTTGTGTATCCTGGATACATCCAATAATTTTCTAGGTGTTCCATTCGGATATTTTTTATTATAATGTAATTTTCCATTAAAATTCATCTTAGATTTTATTAATTCAGCTACTCTACTAATTGAATACTCTACACCAGTACCAATATTTAAGAACTGAGAATCATTATAATTTTCCATTAGAAATATACATGCTAAAGCACAATCATCCACATGAAGAAACTCTCTAAAAGGAGTTCCATCACCCCAGATCTCAACATAATCTTCATTTAAACTTTTTGCATAATAAAACTTTCTCAAAAGAGCAGGTATTAAATGAGATTTTTCTAAATCATAATTATCTCCAGGACCATACAAATTTGTTGGCATTACAGATATAAAATTACAACCATATTGATGTCTATAAAATTCACACATTTTAAGACCAGATATTTTAGCTATAGCATAAGCCTCATTTGTAGGCTCTAATGAATCAGTTAATAAATACTCTTCTTTAATTGGCTGTGGACATATTTTAGGATAGATACATGAACTACCTAAGAACAATAACTTTTCTACACTATTTAAATATGATTGATGTATAACATTATTTTGTATCATTAAATTATCATACAAAAACTGAGCTTTATAACTATTATTTGCTAAAATACCACCAACTTTCGCTGCAGCTAAAAAAACATATTCTGGATTTTCATTTTTAAAAAATTCTTTAACTTTATTTGAATCTCTCAAATCTAATTCAGCAGAACATCTTAAAATTAAGTTGTTATATCCTGATTTTTTTAAAATTCTCACAATTGAAGATCCTACCATACCGTTATGACCAGCTACATAGATTTTAGATGATTTTTTCATTGAATCATGGTTTTTTAAAAAATTGATTTAACTTAGATAATGGCTTACGATATCTCAATAGAAAAGGAATATTTAAATTATTTAGATTCCAAGCTAAGACATCTTCTCTATTTCCTCTAATTCTACTATAGAGGTTATTATTACTAAAACCACCAGCTCTCATTTTTACTAAAATCTTAGGAAAATAATATACTGATACACAATTTTTATATAATAACCTCAATATCATCTCATAATCAGCAGAGCTTTTTAATCTGATAGAATATAAGCCATACATGTCATATACAGATTTTTTAACAAAAAAAGTTGGATGTGGGAGGGTCCATCCTTTTTTAATTTTATTTCTAGAAAAATTGTTAGATTTCCAATATCTTTTTACTTTATCTGTATTTTCAGTATCTACATATATTAGATCAGCATATAATGAATCTGTTTTTTCAGATTTAAATTTTTTAACAACATCAGAGATCACATGCTTGTCTGCGTAAAAATCATCAGAATTAAGAATTCCAATTACATCACCTGTTGCAGCTCTAATTCCTTTATTCATTGCATCATAAATTCCATCATCCTTTTCTGAAATAAAATAAGATATTTTTTTTTCATATGTATTAATAATGCTACATGTTTCATCAGTAGAACTGCCATCAATAATAATATATTCAATATCATTATAATCTTGAGAAAAAACACTGTCAATTGTCTGTCTTATAGTGCCTTCGCTATTAAATGACACAGTAATAATAGATATTTTCACTAAATTTTATTTAAAATATTAATTAAAGTACAATTACAAATTTATATATTATTTATTTTTAGATAACATTATCTCTCAACTATTATATCTTCCATTACTAAAATATCCATTTTAGTTCTAACAAAGCAATCAAGAGCATGTTCTGGCAAATTTACAATTGGTTCATTTTCATTAAAAGATGTATTCAATAGAATAGGAACACCAGTCTTTTTATAAAAAGAATTTATTAAATCATAAAATTTTGGAGATGATTTTTTATTAACAGTTTGTAATCTACCAGTACCATCAACATGCGTAACAGCAGGAATCTCACCATACTTTTCACTCTTAATTTTTAAAACTTTCTCCATAAAAGGAACCTCTTCAGGAAAATCAAAATAGTCACCAACAAAATCTTCAAGAATTGAAGGAGCAAAAGGTCTAAAACCTTCTCTTCTTTTAATTTTTGAATTTAACAATTCCTTCGCATCTTCTCTTCTAGGGTCAACCAAGATCGATCTATTACCTAAAGATCTAGGACCAAATTCTGCCCTACCTTGAAACCATCCAACAACTTTACCTTTAACTAATTGATCAGACACATAATCAATCATGTCATAATAATCTAATTTTTTATATGGAATATTATGCTGATCAATCGTTTTAATTATTTCATAATTATTAGATTTCTTCCCAAAAAAGGAAGTAATCATTTTTTTACCCCTTTTATTATTTAAAATATGATTATATAAATATAATGCAGAACCAATAGATGTTCCAGCATCATGACCAGCTGATGGAACATATATATTCTTGAATGGCGTATTTTGAATTATTTTTCCATTTAACACAGAATTTTGAGAGACACCACCAGCAAAACATAGAGAATCTATTTTTGTTCTATGGTAGATTTCATTAAGAATATTAAAAACTATTTTTTCTGTGAATAATTGAACTGATGAAGCAAAATCTATATGATGCTTTTTGATTTCTTCATTTGCATTTCTAGATCTAAAGAAAATTCTTTCCCATTCTTTAGTAAAAAGTCTTTCAACATTGGGACACCCATTCTCCCAATTCATAGAAACACCAGATCTGAAGTGTTTGAAAAATTTGGGGTTTAATTTAAAAAAACCATCTTTTGAAATTTTTACTAATGTAGATAACTGATCACAATATTTATCATCTCCATAAGATGACAATCCCATAATTTTATATTCATCACCAAATTTTTCGAACCCTAGAAATTGAGTAGCTGCAGTATAAAATAAACCTAATGAATGAGGATAATTTAAACAATTCATAACCTTTATTTTATTTCCTTTGCCAATTCCATACATAGTTGAGGTAAAATCACCAAATCCATCTATAGATAGAATAGCAGAATCTTTAAATTCAGAAGCAAAAAAAGCAGAAGCCATATGAGATCTATGATGTTCAATATTAAAAAATTTTGCATTTATTTTGTTAATTGGAATATTAAATTCTTCTGAAAATAATTTTTTGATTGAATTAACTTTAAAAAAATTATTAGTTCTATCAATAATAGTTGAAATATTCATTCTATATTTAATAGAATATAATATTTTTTTAAGAAAATTAGATTTAGGATCTCTAGATATAGTTATGTAATCGATATCATCTATAGATATTCCAGAATCTTCTAAACAAAACTTAATAGATTCAGATGGAAAACCAGCCCAATGTTTAATTCTCCTAAATCTTTCTTCTTCAACTGCACAAATAATTTCTCCATCTTTCAATAAAGAAGCTGAAGAATCACCATGAAAGGCATTTATTCCTAATATATACATTATCTCATTTCAATTAATTCTATAAATTGTTTAATGATAATCTTCCAATCAAAATTTAATCTCGCATAATTTTTGCAATTTTCTTCAGAAAAAGATTCAATTTTAAAATCTTTTAAAGCATTGAAAAAATCATTTATATTATTATTTACAAATATACCACAATTATGATTCTCAATATCTTTCCAAGGTGTTTTATTAGAAACAATTACTGGAGTTCCACATGCTAAAGATTCAGCAATTACAATTCCAAAACTCTCATACTGAGAACAAAGACAAAATACTGTTGAATTAATAAGAAGTTCTCTCTTTTGATTTAAATTTACTTGACCAATTAAAAAGACAGAATCATATAAATTAAGTTTTTTAATAAGGTACTGTAATTTTTTCTCTTGACCATCATCTGGACCGGCAATTATCATCTTTGAATTATTTTCATTTTTCACATACATAGAAAAAGATTTAATTAATATGTCAAATGATTTTATACTATGTAACCTTCCCATAGAGAAAAATAATTGAGAAACATTATCATACTTCTTACCAGTATATTTAAAAATTAATTCTCTGATATTTATATTGCTTTTTAACTGAAAAGAAGAAAAATCTATACCATCAGGTATAATAGAAACTTTTGCTTTTGAAAACTTTCTTAATATGTCTTCCTTCTCTAAATATGATGTAGCTTGCCAATTGATTAACCTATTAAATGGTTTAATTAAAATTGTTATCCATAATTTCTTGATTAACCTGTTTTTATATGATAATGTGTATTCAGATAAACTTCCTCTTGGACATAAAACAATTTTCTTTGATTGAATTATAGAAAAAATTAACGAAAAAAATACAGTATAATGATATAAATACTGAATGTAAATAATATCAGATTTTCGAATATCACTCCAAATACCAAAAATAAATGAAAAAGAAAAATAATTTATAATCTGCTCATTATAATATTTTACGAAAAGATTATTTTTCTTTTTAATAAATTGATTTGTTGTAACATCTAATTTAGTTTTTCCATTCGCATTAGTTGATGAAACATATACGTCAACATTTTCCTTAGATAAAAAATTTGACATATCCCAATTAGATGAGATTGGGCCACCATAAAAGGAAGCAGGGTAGAATGAAGAAGATACTAAACAAAGCCTCATTAGATAAAATTATAATGTTTAATCTTGTACCAAAAATACAAAATATTATCACCTCCCTTTATTATACATTTTAACTTACTCTTAGAAGCAAATTGGACTAAACTTCTACCAATAACAAGTGTGGAATTTACTGATGATGGTATAGAAGAGAATTGATTATGGTATCCACAATCACTAGCCCTATTGATTATACTTCTGCTAAATCGACCAAATGGATAACATAATTCCGTAATAGGAGCACTACAATATCTCTCTAGAATTTTTTTTGAATCGACCAAATTTCTTGTTAAATCATTATCATTTAATGAAGTCAATGGAACATGACATTTTGAATGAGACTGTATATTTATTAGAGGGTGATTAGATAATTTTATAATTTGGTTTTTTGTTAAAAAGTTTCTTTTTCCTATCATATCTGTAGAAATAAAGATTGTGACAGGTACTTCTAATTCTTCAAGTAAATCTATATTTTCATAGATCCCCCTCCAACCGTCATCAAATGTAATTCTAATTTGATTTCTCTTATTAGTAATCTTATTTACTATTGTGAAACCATTCTCTCTAATAACATCTATATGTTCTTTAAATAAACAAATTGAAGTTGACATATGTGTATATATATTTGAATTATGTATGTCATGATAAAAAATAACTTTACTTTTATTTTCATAACACAATAATGAGAAACATTTAATTATAAAATTTTTAATTAATTTTACTCTAAAAATATTTTTTGAAGTAATAGTTTCTTTATTAGAATTTAATCTATGTATGATTTTATTATTTTCAACATAAAAAACCACTTTTTTTATTGATTTTTCATATAACGAATAATTCCAGTAATTTTTCATTAAATTAATTGCATTTTCAGAAAAATTCATTAATAAATTTTTGTCATTATATATTTTCAACATATTTTTCCCGAATTCATTCATATCCTTAGAAACAAAACCTGTATCTTTTTTATATATTAAATCATAACTAGATCCAACTGTTTCTAAACTTATTACGGGTAATCCAGAAGAAAGTGATTCATTGACAACTAAGCCCCATGGTTCAAATTGAGACGCTATAAGTAAACATGATGATGAGTTATAGGTATTGATCAAATCATCTCCAAATAATTTACCTTCAAATATGATATTATCATCTGAATATTTTTTTCTAAGATATCTTTCATGAAACCCACCACTTCCAACAATTTTTAGAAAACAAGGTAGATTTGAGAATTTAGCATTAAACTCATTAATTATTTGCTCGATATTCTTATGAGGAACTATCCTTCCTACATATAAAAATGTAAAGATATCAGGAAATTGCTTTTGAATGTTAAATTTAGAATTATTTACCATCATTGGAAGTAAAAAAATCCTCTCTTCATCCATTCCATATTTTCGAAATAACTCTTTATGAAAATTATTCCCTCCAGCAAGACCTAAAACATATTCTTTACTAAAAATAAAAAACAAATAAACATACTTAATGAATCTTAGTATTGGATTACTAATATTCCTATATTGTGTATCAGAATCAATTGCTAAGAATTTTTTATTTGAATAATCTCTAAAATTTAGAATATCAATCTCACGAAACCAGATTAATATGAAAGATAAAATAAATGGCAAATTATTATATCCATTAATAATAATCAAATCATATTTTTTAATGACATTATTTATAAAAACAACCTTCTGAAGAAAATTTAAATTGTCAAGAAAAACAGAAGTATTATTTCCTTCTCCGCTGTAAGATCTAGAATTAATAAACGCATAATCAAATTTACCTTTATATACATGATTAATTAGATCTTTAGTATAAGAAGCAGGCTCAACGAAATAACAAAAAGTTTTTACCTCCATATATTTTTCAAATATTTTTTTTTGACAGAATGAAATACCAATTTACTAATAATTTTAATTAATTTTCTCTTAAATTTAAATATATAAAATTCATAATAATTTCTAAAACTGTAAAATTCATACATATTTTTAATTTCTGGTCTAAAATTTTGCGTTTTATAATTATAAATTCCCCTACCAAAATTAAATGACGCTTTTTTATTTGATGTAATATGTTTGATAAAAATTGTATTATGATGGATATTAATCATAGGAAGATCATCAAATAAATCAATCCAAAAATAGTATGTATTATCAAAATAAAAAAATAAAGACATTGCTACTGTTTTCCCATTGATAGTTAATATGCTAATCCTAAGTTTTCCACTATCATATAGATCTTTTACTAAATCAAGAAGTTTATTATCAAAAAATCTATTTTCTCTAACATTTCTTAAAATCATAGATTTCCTTAATCTCAATATATCCTCTAACGGAAAGATATATTTCTCAATAGAATAAATACATAATTGACTATCATATTTACTAATTATTCTTTTTAACCTTCTTTTCTGTCGATATACTAAATGAGTGAAGTTTTTAGGAAATTTTAATGTTTGATTTAATGTTATTTCAGAATATTCAATAGGAAGAATATAACTTAATAAATTTACTTTTTTTAATTTAAGTCTAATAAATGAATTTGATTTAACATTTTTTAAAGAAAACTTAAAAATATTCCTATTTTTTTTAAGAAAATCTAATACATAATTTTGAGTATTATCTAATGTTAATATATCACAAAAATCAGCATGTTTATCATTGATAAAATGTAATCTATTTTCTATAATCTCCAAAGGCCAAATTTCAATAATTTTATTGTCATCATCAAATAACACTAAAACATATATATTTGAAGACAATGAAGAATAATAACAATATTCAAAAGATTGGAAAACTGTATAAAAACCACTCATGAAAATCTTATTCCATTCTTCACGAATATATAACAAATCACTACTAGAATTAAATAATTTACACCTCATTACTATCCTTATATTTTGAATATGAAAGCATTGATAATGAAAACCAAAAAAGTATAGTGTTGAATTCATTAATACCAGTAAACATAGTTTCATAAATAGAAGCTATTAGAGTGAAAATTATAACATATAAATAAACTCTTTGGAAACCTTTATATTTATTAAAAAAAATTATAAGATCCAAAGATTTTCTTATTATTATAAAGACTACAAAAGAACCTATAAAGAACCCATATTGCGTAAGTATTGCTAAATATCCATTATGAGCACCAACTAATCTATCTTTTATTGATTCAGAAACTAATGAATCATCAATAAATGCATATTTATCTAACCCATACCCAAGAAAAAACTTATTCTTTACAGATTCTAAAGCAAATTGCCATTGAATAATTCTATCAGAAAACAAACCCTGAGACAAAAATCTATCAATACTGCTTTCATAACTAATTAGAGAGAAAACTAAAAGAATTAATAATACTAAAGAAGAATAGAAAATATTTCTTTTAGAAAAACCATATTTTACTAAAAAGGCTATAACTATCGCCACAATTGAACTTCTGGATCCACTAGAAAAGCCAATTAATAATAATAAGAATAACTTCAAATAATACCAAAAGTCTTTAGAATTGGAATTTTTAAAAAACAAAAAAGCAAAACCAAACATAACTAATGATGATAACATATTAGGATTCCAAATAACTCCAGAATATCTACCGCTAATGAAGAAAGGGTCTAATATTAAACTAATTATTACTATGAAAAATATTACATTTATTAAAAGTCTAAAAAATCTTTCCTTATAATATTCATAATTATAATAGATTGATATACAGATTATTGAAAATTGAACTGTTCTAGCTAATAAATATTTAATTGCTTCGACATCATTAATATTATGAATAATTATAAAATAAATAAAATTTATACAATTAATAATTGTCAAGAAAAGAAACGACTTATGAAGTATTACATATTTGACTTGTTTTGGATTCAATATAATTAAAAAAGAAAACAAAAACATTATTATTAAAAATAGCTGATCAGCAAAATATCTAGTTTCTTTAATAGACATAAGAATAGTGTTGAAAAGTAAAATAACTATTCCATATTTTGAAAACCATTTAATCATCAGAAATAATTCTTTTTATAATAGATGGAATATTATCATTATAATCTAATTCAAACTCTAAAATATCTTCTTTATTCAATAACCTTTGTTTCAATTGGCCAGGAAAATAAATAGTAGGTACTTGTCCTAAGAAAGAAGACCACATACAAAAAGTACTTGATGAAGAAATTATGATTCTACAATTACTAAGTGCAATCATATCTGAAATTGCCGATCCAAAAAAAACTCGTGAACAATTATTAATTTTAAGGATTTCAATTAAATCAGATTCTTTACCATCAGAAAATATATATATTGGTAAATCACAAATCTTTCTAATTTTCTCAATCTGATTCACATACCATTTCAATGGAATTCTATGATTCCAAAAGCCTGATCTTAATTTATCTTCTTTATCGTCAGAAATAAAATCACCCATTCTTATATGTACAGCAATTGAGTTACAATTCATTTTATTTGGTTTATATAGATGATATGGATTAATAATCTTAAATAACTCATTTCTAATATACTCATATTCATTTATAAATTCTCCAAATAAACCTTCCATGCCTGAAAATATCTTTACATTATCTGTGAAATTTAATAAGTAAAACTTCTTAAAACCATCAACACCATCTTTACCAGTAAATAAATTAAAATAAAGTCTTGAATCCATTTCTCTCCTAAATAATGGACCCAATTTTAGATTTCTCCATGTGGTCTGAATTCTAGTTAAATTATGATCTCTAGAATATATTATTGATCTAGCCCAAGGAAACAATATATTTCCAAGACCAGCCCCTCCAATACGCATACCAGAACTTTCTAAAAAACCCAATGAAGAGAATGTATATTTAATATTATTATTTGTTTTACTCAAAATCTATTAATCATTTTTTATAAAAAAAATCAAAATTTATACCCGAATCTTATTATATCCTCATGATATATTTCATTAACTTTTATTACCATCTTATTATTATATACATCAGTATATTTTATCTTTGGATTAAAATTATGGTGATCTAATTTTATTTCTTCTTTAATAATACTCGATAAACATTTAATGTCATTATCCAAATTTTCAAATCGTAAAATATAATCTAAGTTAATATCACCTGAATCATCACATATAAATTCATATTGAGGAATAAAATGTACAATTTTATTTATAATATTTTTGTCAAGACCATTAATAACAAAATCTTCGAAATTATTATACTTGCTCAAATAATTTTCATATGACCTTCTATCATTATCATTTAATCCTCCTTTCTTCAAAAATTCATATGCGGAATGTAATCTATCCCAAGGATTTCTAACTACCGTGAATTTATAATAATCATTATAAAGTTCACCAAAAATATTCTTATAAAACCAAACTCTTCTATGACTTTCCAATGTAACATTACCGAAAATAGATCTTATTATAGAAACACCTGCTGTTTTGGGAATATGAAAAAAAATCATCCTTTTAATTCTAAAAGAATTTAATAATGTGCCATGTGTATATAACTTTTCAAAACTATTATTCGAAATCCTTCTCCTTTTAAAATTTCTAAATATTTTAATAAATCTATTCATTTAATCTTAAGAATTTAATAAAATCAGATACTGTATTTCTAATATCATAATTTTGATCCCAATCAAAAATAAATTTATTTTCAATAAAATAGTTGATTTTTTCAGATAATTCTAACTGATTAGATTTTGAAACTAACATCAAGTCATGAAATTGATTTGGTATTAACTCTGAAATTCCCTGATTCTTAACAGCTATAAATGGTGTGTTTGTAGCCCATGATTCTAAATATACACAACCTAATGCCTCATAATAGGACGGTAACACAAATAGGTCAATTTGATTGTAAAAATTGTTTAAATTTTCATGAAGGTAAATGCCCTCATAAATCACATGTGATTCTAATGAATGTTTAACAATATAATCTTGACAAAAACTTAATGTTGGACCTTCCCCTATTAATCTTAATTTAATTTTTTTTTCCTGAGACAACAAAATATGACATGCTTTAAGAAGAGTAATTTGATCCTTTATATCCCAAAAATTTGCAATACATCCAATAGTAAAATGATCTTTGAGAACTAATTCTTTTTTGTAAAATTTATTTTTATCAACGCCATTATACATGATATATTCTAATTTTGGATTATATCCTCTTATCTCTTTTAATTTTCTTAAAACCAAATTTGATACTCCAATATTTAAATCAGCATTATTCACAATAGAAATTGATTTTTTAATTAAAAATCTTCGGTAGATTTTTCGTAAAATATTAACCCTCCCGTTTTTTAATTGTAATACATCTAAACCATGATGATGTATTATTTTTTTAGAATTTATTTCACTGCAAAGATATGAAGAGGGATAAGTTACATGAGAGTGTACTATATAGATATTAACAATATTTTTCTTCTTTATAAAAGAATTAAATCTTGAAATATTAATTTTATTGAAAAATCCTGGAAATATAAAAAAAGGAAAATCAATAATTTTAAAAATTTTTACAGTAAATCCATTATAATTATAGTCATTTTCTTTAGTAAAGAAAGAATTTACTTTTATGATTATAAAATCAAAATTAGTTTTTTTTCTTAACTCATTTAATTGATCATATATATATATTCCTGCAGATTTATTCTTTGAAGGAAAAAATGGTGTTATTACTAAATATGTTCTCTTATTTTTCAATTAAATTAGGATATATTTGATTAAAATCAGGGAAATTAGAAATCACAAAATCAATTGTTTTGCTTTCTAATTCCTGATAAAATTGAGATTCTTTTCCATCCCTGATAAATTCACCATGAAACGAACCATCTTTTGGACCATTTCCATATTGTTGATTCTCATTTAAAGACATTACTCTAATATTGTTTATTTTTGAAAACTCTACAGATTTATCAATAAATTTTTTATTAACTTCTAAGTCCAAAAATTCTACTATTTTTAATAATATTCTGTGAGGGTTTGAAATTATATCTGAATAATTAATGTTTAAATGAGCATACTTTACAGATTGAGTATAAAAATTAATCCAATCTTCAAGTTTATATCTAACATAAAAATTTATATCAAATAAAAGATCACGATATTTTTTATCATCACCAGAAAATGGAATTTCTCTATTTTTGTAAAAATAATATGATGAAATTAGAGTATCTAATGGATTTCTATGAATAAAAATTCTTTTATCAAATAATAAATATGGTTTTACAAAAATCTTATGAGTTCTATATATTATTGGATAACCTTTTTTATTATAAAAAGTAGTGCCCCTATCCATTACATTATTTTGTAATTCATTCAACTTATCAAAAGATATTGTTTTAGTTACATTAATATTATTTAATAAGTTTAAATAATTATAAATTAGAAACCTGACCCAAGTATTACCACTTTTTGGGAATCCATATATCAAAATTTTATTCTCATATTTATTCTTAAAGTATGATTCTATCTTTGTGTTTACTCTATACCAATAATATTTATCTCTTAAATACTTAATCATAATAAAGAATCAATCTCATTTTCCCAATATTTAATCATTAAATTCCAATCAAATATTTCTGATATTTTTACAGTCTGTGTAGAGTTTTGATAAAGCAAATTGGAATTTTTCTTTAACTTATCAATTAAATCTACTACTTCAGTAAATTCAGATAATAAAAAACCATTAACTCCTGAATCTATCCATTCATCAGCTCCATATGTATTATATAATATTGAGGGGATACCTAATGAAGCTGTTTCTAAAATTACTTTAGGAAATCCTTCAGATTTAGAAGGAAGAAAATGTAAATCTATTTTATTTAACAGATCTGATAATTGCAAATGATTTAAACTTCCATGAAAAAAAACATTTGAAGTTGAAATTTCTTTTAAATTAAATTCTTCAGGCCCACTCCCTACTACATGAAATTTTAGATCAGGAAACAACTTTGCTAAATTAATAAAATCATTTACATTTTTTCTTTTATTTAAGCTGCCAATAAAAATAATTTCATTGAGTTTATCTCTAAATCTAATAAACTTAAAATTACCTCTGTCAACTCCTAAAAACAAGGGGTGATCTTTTGTATTAACAGCACAAGTACTATTGTTAATTATATGAGTAGTGATACCATAAATATTTGGAAATAACCTAAAATAAGATTTTATTCTTGACAATGAACCAAAATTACTAATCATATTTTCTTTACTTTCATCGCACATATTTCCTTCAATTGTAGTAAAAATTTTTCTTTTTAACAACCTAGCTAGTAAAACAGCTAATTTAGGTGTAGATTGATGCTTTGGAAAATAGCAAATATCTGAAATTAAAACTCCAAGCAAAAAAGAAAAAAAATTAGATGTTTTGTAAAATAATGGGGAAACCTTTATTATAAATACATCTTCAATTTTATCAAAATCTAAATTATTTCCTAAAGACAAACTTATAATCTTATACTTTTTTTTATCTAAATACTTTGATAGAGATCTACAGTTAAGATTCTGCGCATTAATAACATTCAAATACGCACCAAGAAAAATTTTCTGTCTTTTCATCTGAGTAAAGATATAAATTTTTTCTCATCATAATCTGAAATATATGTTTTAGCCCATTGTATATATTTTTTAGAAAAGTTTAAGTAATCTTTATTCATTTCTAATAATTTAATTTGAGTATCTAATTTGTAATCATTAGAAAACATTGAAAATTTTTCTGACAAGGAATTTAAAAAAATTGTTGGAACTCCACATAATGCTGCTTCAAAAGTTGAAGTTGAATATGATGTTAAATGTATTGAGCAAATCTTAAGACATTCTATAATATTATTAGGTGCAGTTTTTACATTTACTAAATTCATAATATCATCTAAATTAACTTCATTTTTAAATCTAGGATGATTTTTTAGATAAAAAGTAAAATCACCATAATTTACTATAAAGTTTTTTAATTCATTTAATAAAGTGATATTTTGTGTATATGTATGATCAGAAGTAAATTGCAATGTAACTAAAATTTTATTATTAGATTTTACATGAAAAATATCAAATTTAGTATTTGGAATTCCAATATAATAAATATTTTCACTAAAATAATTTGTTTTATCGCTTGAAACTAATAATTCATAGATGCCTTTTCCATTTACTATTAATTTAACATTATTATCTATTAGTTTAGGATCAGCAGCTTCATTAAGGAAATAATTTTCTTTCTTAGAATGAATAATTCCATGTTGTACATCATAAATATTAGATTCAGGAAACAAACCTCTGAAAAATTCTACCATAGATTGTGAAAGAACCACTATATTTCTAGTATGTAAACCACGTAAAATTGATTTAGATAAAAGACTGCCTATTTTTCTATCTGAAAATCTTAATTTTCTAAGAATTATTACTATATAAAATATAAAATCAAAGGGTTTATTCCTCCTAATAAACTTAGTTGATTTAGAAGGCTCTTCAAATATTAAATAATTTAGATTATATTTAACACAACTATTATATAAATGATCAAAATATAAATTCTCTCCATCATTACCTCTGTTAAAATGTTGGGGATAGTAAAAAATTACATCTGTCTTCTTTTCAAATAAAACAAATCTTATAAAGTATAGAATAGAATTTATAAAATAAAACATCTTTAGTAATTAAAATATGGATTTAAATTCTTAATTTTATTATTACAATATTCGATATCATCATCACTAAGTTCATCAATAAAACTTCCAATTTTTGCTCTCCTGACTTTTAACTGCTTTAGAGATGATCCAAAATAATTGGATCCATCTAATTTTTTGTTTAATTCTTTTTCTCTCATCTTTTCTGCAGATGACATTAGGTAAATTTTTTTAAGATCTTTAATATGAATATCTAGATTTAAAAAATCAGATATTTTTTCTAAGGTATTAACCCCATCTAAAACTAAATCCTCATATTTAACTAATTTAAATTCTATTGGTATCTCTCTCTTACTATGCCATAAATTATAAAAATAAATAATTCTATTAAATCCAATAATTTCATCTTTAACAAAATCAGAAAGAGAATTGAATTTGAATGGGTTCTTAGATCTTTGTGTAATTTGATAATAATGAGAAACAATAACATCCCTAGGATCTCTTACTAAAAAAATTACTCTTCCTCTCCTATATCTATTCCTTCCATTGTATTCAAATAATTCTTTTGGATCATTTCTGAAACCATTTTCAATTATTACTTCAGATGTGTCATGTTCATTATATATAAATTGATGATTGTTTTTATTCAAAAAACTAGCAGATTCTAACATCTGTTTTATCATATAATTAAGCCATGTTCTACCTGTTTTAGGAAAAGAAATTAAAAAATACTGTCCTTTTGGATAATAAAAAGAATGTATGAAATCCTTAATATTTTTATACATTAACATTTTCTGACAATATAATATCTATAAATTCTCTTACGACACCTTCACCACCATTTTTATTTAATTTAATAATATTTGGGATAGAACTTATCTGATCAACAGCATTTTTAGGACATGCAGGGAAACCTACATTACATAATAATTTAAAACAATTAATGTCATCTCCAATATATGCAACTTCATCTAATGATATATTTTGATTTACACATAGTTCTTTAACAACCTTTAATTTATCTTTAACTCCATGAAAACTAAAATCTAAATTCAATTTTTTAGATCTTCTCTTATTAATCTCCATATCTTCAGAAGTAATTATTCCTACCATAACTCCATTATCCTTTAATATTTGCATACCCATCCCATCATGAGTACAGAACTTCTTCATCTCATCTCCAATCTCAGTATAATACATTCCTGAATCAGTCAAAACTCCATCTACATCAGATAAAAATAATTTAATCTTTGAAAAATTAAAAGTAGTATAGTAATTAAAAAAGTTCTTCATTATAGACTCCGCAACTTTCCAATCATGAACTTCATCTATTTCATAATTAGTGTATTCAGGCATTATATACATTCCTACTCTACCTGAAATCCGATTTTTGAATTTTAAGATATCTCGAATCTTACTAATATATATAGCTCCATTTTCAACTAAATTTCCTTGAAAATCTTGTCTTCTTGGTCTGTTATATACATCATAGTTTATGGGGTTACCCATAAAATCCCAGTGAAATCTCTTAGAATGACAACAACTTAAAATCGAATCGAAATCATTTAACATTTCAATAGACTCATTAAAATGAATAGTTTGGGTAAATGGAGTTGTAGCCTGAACTAACATAAGATTTTTATCTAACTCATTTGGAATTGTATTTATATACTCTAAAATCACTGATTCAGTTGAGGCAAGATCATTAGAATTTTTTGCACTTCTATTAAAAACAGAAACTTTAGAGAAGTTAAATGAATTTACAATATTCTTAATCTCCATGCAATCTGTAGCTACTATTATCTTTTCAACATTTGAAGATTGTAATTGTGACAAACTCCAAAATATTAAAGGTTTTCCACAAAAATTTTTTATGTTTTTTTTTGGAATAGATTTACTACCCCCTCTAGCTGGTAAAAATGCTATTACGCTCATTTTTTTCTATATTTTAGTTTTGTTCTCTGAGTTCGTTCTATTTCAAGTATTTCTGAAGATTTAAAAGACAAAGCACTATATGTTGCTTTTAAGTCTCTAGACAATTTTCTTAGACCTGTAGGCTCTAGAGATGCAGAGTGGTCTGTTCCTTTCCATGTTCTATCAAGTGTAAAATGTCTCTCAATCCACTCTGCTCCTAAAGTATAAGCAGCTATATCAATTGCTATACCTAAATGATGTCCAGAGAAACCAATTGATTTTACTCTATTACTAAACTTATTTTTCAATCTGTTAATCTCTAACAAACAAACATCTTCAAATCTTACTGGATATCCCGATGTGCAAGCATAGATAATCAATCTTCTTGCTTGATTCTTTTCTTCAAAAAAGGAGATTATTCTATCTTCTTCAATAACCTTAGTCATTCCTAATGACAAATGAATATTTCCAGAGTAATTATCTCTTAACATCTCTAACATTTCAAAATTGTTATTACACGCAGATGGAACCTTAATAAATTCAGTATTTAATGTGATAATTTCTGCACATGAAGTATTATCCCATACTGATGTGGAGTATTGAATTCCTAAAGATTCAGCATATAATTTCAAATCCTTATGCTGACTAATATCAAACTCTAAAAATTCTCTATGATCACCATATGTGTTTCCATATGAATGCATTGGATTTGGATGAGGAGAATAATATTGTTCTTTAGTTAATAATTCTATATTATTTCTTTTTTGAAATTTTGCGACATTAGCGCCACATTGAGATGCAATTTTTAATAATTCTTTCGCAATAGTAAAATCACCTTTATGATTACATCCAATCTCTGCAATCAAATTAGGTTTATTAAATTTATTTTTATGATTCATTTTTATCATTAAAATATTTTGAATCATTCAAATAGTCTCCATATCCATATGAATATTTTCCATATCCATAAACTCCAGTGCCTGTAACAACATCATTAAGGATCAGATGTAAATTACTTACTCTTTTAGTTTCATGTAAATCATTTACAAATCTAATAACATCTTTATCAGTATAATTCTGTCTTACTACATATAAATTGACATCTGTATATTTCATTATAGTAAAAGCATCTGCAACTAAACCAATAGGAGCAGTATCTATAACGATCTTATCATATTTTTCTTTAAGACGTTCCATCAAGTTGACAAATTCTTTTCTTAAAAACATATCTGAAGGGTTTTCTGGCAAAGGTCCTGAAAAAATAATATCTAAATTATCTTGATCACTATATTTTACTATTGTATCCTCAAGTAAAGATTTTCCGTCTAATATTGTAGACAAACCTGTATTATTTTTAGATGAAAAATCCTTATACAACTTTGGCTTCCTAAGATCAGCACCTAATAACAATGTTTTTTTTCCAGAATTTGAAAATACTGAAGCTAAATTTGATGCTATAAATGTTTTCCCTTCACCACTTATTGATGAAGTTAATAAATAAACTTTATGACTCAAATTATTATTTAAATGATTAAGATTAGATCTTAAAGCACGAAAACCTTCTGCAAGAGAAGATTTTGGATTCAAATGATGTAATAAGATATTTGCAGAATGATTTCTTCCAATAACACCAATCAAATTAAGTTTAGTGATTTTTGTTAATTCAATTCTAGATCTAATTTTATTATTAAATAAATCTAAGATCAATAAAACAATTAATGGAAAAATTAATCCAATAAATAATGAAATAGAATATATTTTTTTACTATTGGGATATTTAGGACTTTTACTCAAGAAAACAGCTGGTTCATAATTCTCTACATTAGAAGTAATTGAAGATGCTGATATTTCAGCTTCTGACTTCTTTTGTAATAAGAAGGTATACAAAGATTCACTAGTTTTTTGCATTCTCTCTATATTTAATAATTCTCTTTGTTCTACAGGTAAATATTCTAGGGAAGATTCTGCAATTGAGATCTTATTTGATAAATCACTAATTAAGTTAGCGTTAGTTTGTTTACTATTGTTGATTAACTCCTTAATATTCTTAGATAATTGAACTATTTTTAAATTAAAATCTTCAATAGAAGGGTTATCTATTTGACCACCATTCACCAAAATGTCTTTCTCTATTTGAACATCAACTAATTTTCTAATTAAATCTGTTAATGATGGGTTAGAAATTCCGTAAGTAGATGGAACAATTATTCTATCTAAGTAATTACCTTCATTTAAATAATCTTCAAGATATATGTAATATTTTTCTTGATATTTATATTCTGAAAGATCCTTCTCAAATTCAGAAATTGAACTATAAATTTTTTGAGTTTTTAAATTAATATCAGGGATATTATGTAAGTTTTTATATTCCTGTAATTTAATTTCAACAACTTCTAATGAATCTTCTATTTGTTTGATTTCTTTTGAAATAAAATCAACAGTATTTAGTGATGACAACTTTCTTTTATTAATATCATTATTAATATAATTTTCTACTAATTTATTTAAAAACAATACTCCTTTTCTTTGATCTTCTTCCAAAATAAACAAACTAATTATATTTGATTCCTTCTCAATTTTTGAGAATTGAATTTTTCTTTGATATTTTTTGGATAATTGTTTGAGATTATTAAATCTTATTAAAATTGGGGGTTTATCTGAAAAATCATATGAATTATTTAATGAAATAGAAAAATTGTAATCCCCATATTGGATATTTTGATTAAAACTATATTCATTACCATTTAATTCGGTAATATTTGAACCTATAACAAAAGTTGTTTCTGAAGTTGTTTCTATCTTTAATTCTAATTTTGTATTTTTTTGTGTAGCAATTAAATCACAACTCATAATATAAGGTGAAACAATAGTTTCCGTATTTTTAACATTACCAACATCAAAATAAGAAATATCAAATCTTAAATCTTGTAATGTCTGGAACACTAATGGATATGAGGAAAATATTTTAATCTCATCATTAATTGTAATTTTATTATCAGAAATATTATTTAACAAAAAATCATTTACTTCATCTGATTTATCAATTTTAATTTTTGTTGAACTCTGATATAATTCTTTTGAATATCTTGAATAAGCAAATGCAATCAATAATGATACAAATATTGATAATAAAAAATAGTACCAGTTATTAAGTATTTTAAAAAAAAACTCTCGATAATCTAAAATATCCTCTAATGAATCAGTATGTTCTGACCTATCCATTCTAATTATTGATTATTAATAAATATAAAGATAGTGCTGACATAGAAATTGAAACAGCATTAGACAAATTGTTTACTGAATAAAATTTCTTGATCAATGGTTCAACATATATAATATCTTGTGGATGCAAATAAAAATCTTTTGAGTTAAGAATATCTTTGTCTGATAAATCTAAAAAAATTACTCTCGAAGAAATATCAGTATGTTTTCTTATTACTTTAACTCTCTTCCTGTTTGCAAAATCTGTCAAATCATTTGCTTTACCAATCAAGTGGAAAATGTTCTGATTAGATCTAACTATATTATATTCTCCTGGTGAATTAACTTCTCCTAGAATGGTAACTTGAAAATTCAAAACATTAACCTTTACAATAGGATCTTTAAAGTAAGTAGAAGATATCTGCTCAATAACCTTTTCGACCTCACTTATTGTAAAACCTTCTGCCTTTACATTTCCAATCATTGGCAAGTTCACTAGTCCATCTTTCTTAACTAAATATCCATATAAATATGGATTCTGTGATAATAATTGTGGATTAGAGGTTTCCTGTAAATTAAAAAAATCATAATTAGATTTAGTCGTACTACTAATCTGAACAGATAACAAATCTTCTTTTTGAATTACATATTCATCATATGAAGTTTGTATTAGATTTTTATTAGTAGATATATATTCTAAATCTTTATTTGTAATACAAGAATTTAAAATAATAATAATCAACAATAAAAATGAAACTTTTATAAAATTATTATTTGTCATATTATTTTATTTAAGACACTACAAATATCATAAAATTAATCCATTTATAGACTATACTAATAGTCTAATAATTCCTTTAACTGATTTTCAAATCTTTGTTGTGGTAAAAAATGACCCTCTAAAACAGTTGAAAATGGTACTGGAGTATCTAGACTTGCAGAACGAACTATTGGAGCGTCAAGAAACTTAAAACATTCTTCAGTTATTATTGAAGATATATCCGAACCATAACTACCAGTTAATGTATCCTCTTGTAATATAATTACCTTACCTGTTTTTCTTACAGAATTAAATATAGTTTCTTTATCTAATGGAATTAATGTTCTTAAATCAATCAAATCTGCTGAAATACTATTATCTCTTTTCAACAAATCTAAAGCCCAATGAACACCCATTCCATAAGTAATTATAGAAACATCGTTTCCTTCATTAATTATATTAGCCTTTCCTAATTCAATATTATAATAGTTTTCAGGAACTAAACCATTACAACTTCTATACAATGCTTTATGTTCAAAAAACATTACTGGATTACAATCATTAATAGATTCAATTAATAATCCCTTTGCATCATTTGGAAAAGCTGGATAAACAACCTTAAGCCCAGGTGTATGAGTAAACCATGCTTCATTTGATTGTGAATGAAAAGGACCAGCACCTACACCAGCTCCAGTAGGCATTCTAACAACAACATCTGAGCATTGGCCCCATCTATAATGAGACTTAGCTAAATTATTTACAACAGCATTAAAACCAGAGGTTACAAAGTCTGCAAATTGCATCTCAACTATAGTTTTGAAATTTTTTACAGACATGCCTAATGCTGCACTTAAAATAGCAGACTCACAAATGGGGGTATTCCTTACTCTATCCTTTCCAAACTCTTTCACAAAACCTTCTGTAACTTTAAATACACCACCATATTCTGCGATATCTTGTCCCATAATAACCAGATTATTATGTTCTTTCATTGAAAGATATAAACCTTCAGAAATAGCATCAACAAATCGTATTTTTTTTCTAATTTTAGATGGTAGAAAATTTTTTCTTTTAATTGGGGCAAAAACATCTGTTAATTCTTTATGATAATCAAAAACTAATTGTTCTTCATTTTCAGCTACTTTCCAAGCATCGTTAATCTCAAATGAAATACTAGCTTTAATATCATCAACTTCATCTTTAGTTATTATTTTATTTGACAATAAGAAATTCTCATAATTAATTACTGGATCCTTCTTTTTCCAAGTTTCAAATAAATAATTTGGAACATATTTAGTACCTGAAGCTTCTTCATGACCTCTCATTCTAAAAGTAACACACTCTAAAATTACTGGTCTAGGATTTTTAGAAATATCATTCTTTAATTTTATAATTGAAGAATATACTTCTAAAATATTATTACCATCAATAGTATAAGCATCCATTCCATAACCTTTACCTTTGTCAGAAAATTTTTCACATCTAAATTGTTCATTACTAGGTGTTGATAATCCATAACCATTATTCTCTATAATAAAAATTACAGGAAGATCCCAAACTGAAGCAACATTTAAAGCTTCATGAAAATCTCCTTCACTAGCACCACCATCTCCAGTAAATACAGCTGTAACTTTTGCTTTATTATTAATTTTATTAGCAAGGGCTATTCCATTAGCTACAGCTAATTGAGGACCTAAATGAGAAATCATTCCAACAATATTATATTCCTTTGACCCAAAGTGGAAAGATCTATCTCTTCCTTTTGTAAACCCATTCATTTTACCCATAAACTGAGAAAACATTCTAGTAAAGGGAACTCCTTTTGATGTAAAAACTCCAAGATTCCTATGGAGAGGCAAAATATATTCATCTTGACTTAATGCATTAGCTACTCCCACAGAAACAGCTTCTTGACCAATTCCAGAAAACCACTTTGAAATTTTGCCTTGACGAAGTAAAATAAGCATTTTCTCCTCTATTAATCTAGGAGTTAAAATAGCTTTATATAATTTAACTAATTTTTTATTGTCTATCTTTGATGTATCAAAGTTCATATTCTGTTTTTATTTAAATTCAAAAATACCATATTTATTTCTTTCTTTGTAAAAAAATCTATAATTATGATTGATGAATTATATATTAATTTAATGCTAATAATTCTAAATCTTATTACTACTTTTAATACAATTATCGATAAAACAAATTTTTTGTAGTATATTTAATAATAATTTAAATAAAATGGAATATTTTTACTCATTCTTAAAAAGGTTATTTTTCCTTTTAATTATATATTCATTTAGTAGATTATTTTTTTACTTATTTAATATTGATTATTTTCAAACTCATATCATTTGGACATTTTTTGAAGGAATTAGATTTGATCTTTCTTCAATTTTATACATAAATATTCCTGTAATAGTTTTGTTGCTTTTCCCAACAAACCAAAGGATCAATACTACATATAAAAGGCTTGTTAACGGAATTTTTTACATTATGAATATTCCTTTTATTATTTTAAATAATATAGATATTGAGTATTTTAAATTTTCTCAAAAAAGATCAACCTATGATTTTTTCGAATATTTATCATTAGGCAAAGGTAATGATGCTATTAACTTAATTCCACAATATATTTCAGACTATTGGTATATTACTCTTATAATCATTATACAGATATATTTTTTATTAAATATCAATTTTATTCCTTCAAATAAAATTAAAAATTATTTTTCATCATCTATTTTATTTGTATCAGTGATTGGAATATTTTTAATTGGAGCTAGAGGTGGAATTCAACTAAAACCTATAAAGCCAATAAGTGCTGGCGTTTGGAGCAATACTGAAAATAGTGTTTTAGTACTAAACACCCCTTTTTGTATTTTGCATTCATACAATGATAATGATTTGGAAATACTTAAATATTTTAGTGAAGAAAAAATAAAAAAATACTACAACAATCAAAATAATATTAGTACAAATAATTTTAATAAACTGAATGTGGTAATCATAATTTTAGAAAGCTTTTCCAAAGAATTTGTTGGTTATTTTAATAATGGAAATGGATATACACCTTTCTTAGATTCATTAATAAATCAATCACTAGTAATGGAAAGAGCATATTCAAATGGAATAAAATCAATTGAAGCACTTCCAGCTATTGTTTCTAGTATTCCCACATTAATGAATAATCCATTTATAACTTCATCTTATGCTACAAACAAATATAGATCTCTACCAAAATTATTAAGTCATGAAGGTTATTCAACTTCATTTTACCATGGTGGAAATAAGGGAACCATGGGGTTTTATCAGTTTTGTAAAAAAGCTGGCTTTGAAAAATACTTTAGTAGAGAAGATTATAATAGTGATAAAGACTACGATGGACTATGGGGAATATACGATGGACCATTTTTTAATTATTTTTTAGAAAATTTAAATTTAGAAAAGGAACCTTTTTTAAGCACTATATTTTCTCTATCTTCTCACCATCCTTATAATATTCCTAAAGAATTTAAAAATACCTTTAAAAAAGGTGAGTTGAACATACATGAAAGTATTTCATACACTGACTTTATTTTAGGTAATTTTTTTAGAAAAGCTAAACAACAAAATTGGTATAAGAATACTTTATTTGTAATAACATCAGATCATACTTCTCCAGAATCAATTGATGAAAATTATAAAAATAAAGTTGGAAGATACTCAATTCCCATTGTATATTTTATGGGAGATTCATCGTTAAATTCTAGTAATAATATAGTAACTCAACAAATAGATATTATGCCAACTATACTTGATATGCTTGGATATAATAAAAATTATTTTTGCTTTGGAAAATCTGTGTATACAAAAAAAAACTGGGCAATTAGCTGTGTAAATAATGAATATCTATTTATTACAGATAGCAGCTATATCTATAATAAAAACGAAAATTATAATAGCTTTAAAGATCCATTCAAAAAGAAGAAAATAAAAAATAATATTAAAGAAATAAATTTATTCTTATCGATTAAACAAAAATATAATAACAGTTTAATTAATAATAAAATGACATATGAAAACTAAATTTATAGTAAATCCATTTTCAGGAATAAAAAAACATAAAAACATACGTCATATTTTAGAAAAAAATTTAGATATAAATCGTTTTAAATACGATATTGAATTCACAGAAAAACAATTTCATGCTAAAGAAATTGCAAAAAAAGCTGTTTTAAATAAATATGATCTTATTATTTGTGTTGGAGGTGATGGGACTCTAAATGAAATTACATCTGAATTAATTGGGACAGATGTCGCAGTAGGCATACTTCCTGCAGGTTCTGGAAATGGATTTGCATTTCATAATGGGATTGAAAAAAATATCACAAATGCTATTAAACAATTAAATAAATCTGTAATTAGAAAAGTTGATAGTGGTAATGTGAATGGAAAATCTTTTGTTAATGTTTCTGGTATAGGATTTGATGCTCATATTGCAAATTTATTTTCAAAACTAGAAAAAAGAGGATTTAAGAACTATATTAAACTTATTTTACAAGAATTAAACTACAAAGCACAAAAGTACACAATTGAATATGAAAATAAACAAATAGAATTAGAAGCTATTTTAATTTCATTTGCAAACGCTAGTCAATATGGAAATAATTTTAAAATATCTCCAAATTCTAATATTACTGATGGAAAATTAGATTTTGTTCTATTAAAAAATATTCCAAAATGGAAAATTCCTTTATTATTAATAAAAATTGCTATTGGACAAGCTAACAAATCCAAATATATAGAAATAATACGTACAAAAAAGATGATTGTAAAAACAACCGAAAAAATCATTCATTTAGATGGTGAATCAGTACAAATAAATACTGATTTAGAAATAAATTGTATCAAAAAATCTTTATTTATATTTGCTCCAAATGAAAAAAAATAAAAAAAACAGAAAAGGAGTACTATATTCAACTAATCAAAATTTTGAGTATGAATATGAAGATGATAACATGGAAACTCTTCCAAATAATCAGCAGTTTCTAAAAGTACATATTGATAAACATAGAGGAGGGAAAATTGCCGTGATTATTAAAGATTTTATTGGAAATCTTGATGATCTAAAAAAACTTTCTAAAAAACTGAAAGCTAGTTGCGGCGTTGGAGGAACAGCTAAAAACGGAGAAATTATTATTCAAGGCAATGTTCGAGAAAAAGTAATGATGATTCTTGAAAAAGAGGGATATAATTATAAAAGAGTGGGAGGATAGAAATCTTTACTTGTATTCTTAATTAAATCATTTAAAATTATTGATAAAAAAAGATCTATAAGAAATAAATTGTGCCCAGAGCGGGAGTCGAACCCGCACGTCCATAAGAACACATGGCCCTCAACCATGCCTGTCTACCAGTTTCAGCACCTGGGCTTTATATGATATATACCACATAAATTAAATAATCCTACTAAATTTAGTAGGATTATTTAAGTTTTAGTGACCTGGCTGGGGCTCGAACCCAGGACCCTCTCCTTAAAAGGGAGATGCTCTACCAACTGAGCTACCAGGTCAATCAAATGTTTGATTTTGCAAATATATTTATAATTATTCTACTATAAAATATTTATTTAATTAATTTTACATATTAATGATATTGGAAATATATTTATAAATCAAGTCGACCTACAAATTAAATATGTACTATTTTTTAATTGGTTTTATGGGATCAGGAAAAAGTTTTCTGGGGAAAAAAATTTCAGAAGAAGAAAACATTCAATTCATTGATTTAGATAAATATATCGAAGAAAAAGAAAAAAAAGAAATATCTCAAATTTTCAATTGCTTTGGAGAAGATAAATTTAGACACTTAGAAGAAAAATATCTATACGAAATAATTGAAAAAACTAATGCTAAAAATAATATCATTTTAATTGCGTGTGGGGGTGGAACACCAATATATAATAACTTGATTGACAAGATTAATAATATAGGTGTTTCAATATATTTAGAAAGTTCAGCAGACATGTTATTTGACAGACTGAAAGAAGAAAAGACTGCAAGACCATTAATTTCCTATCTAAAAAATAATGATTTGAGAAAATTCATTGATGATAGCTTACAAAAACGTGAAAAAATTTACAAACGATCTAAATATATAATTCAAACAAAGGATGAAAACAAAACAATTGATAAATTAAAAGAAATTTTAAGATAAGTACACACCTTCTTCTTTTCCAAATATTACAGAAATATGTTCTTGCAAGGTTGTTGATAAAGAAACTCCTACATAATCTGCTTTAATAGGAAAATTGTTATGATTTCTATCAACTAAAACAACAGTAGAAATTCGTTTCACTGGCACAGAAAGAAATTGATTAGTTGCATATATTAATGTCTTTCCTGAGTTCAGAACATCATCTACCAAAATGATAACCTTATTTATTATATCTTGATCATCTAATTTTAAGTTTATTTTACTAGAGTGAGGATTTTCCTTGTTTAATGATATCGTTGCACAGTTTACTTTAATTTTTGAAATTGAATTAAGAACATTCGATATTCTTTTTGATAACTGAACTCCCCTCTTTTCTATGCCTACTAAAACTATTTCATCTTCATTATAATTAGCCTCATATATTTCCCATGAAAGTCTTATTATTTTTTGATTAATTTGTGATTTATCCAATATTAATGAATTTTCTTTCATTCTATACTTTTTTTATATAATTAATAGTTTAATTCAATAAGATATCAAAAGTACCATTAGATACATTTATATTATTAAAGTTATTAGGATCTACATTTTGAGCCTTAAAATTAAAATATCCTACAATACGTTCTTCTGTTAATGTTGTGAAAACTAATTCTCCTTCATATGGAGGAGTATAAAAATTATTATAGTTACTACCATTATATTCAACAATTCCCATAGAAGGCACTGAGAAATATACAATTTCATCTGATGTTCTTTGAGAAAAGTTATAAACTCTTAATTCAATTGTACCATTAGATGACGCAGCATTAATTCTTAACATATCTGAACTTGAAATAGAAGCTGAAGGGTCACTACTAGAAAAACTATAATCATTACCAATTGTATATTCTAAATATAAATAATCATTCGGATCAATAGGTTCTAGAGAATCTTTATTATCACATGAAACAAAAAACAAAATTGCAAATAATGGGTATATGTATCTTATCATATTTCTAATTATAAATTTATATTATCTTAATAATCTTAATTGACCTTCATATTTAAACTCCTCTCCATAAATGTTCTTTACATAAACAGAATAAGTATAAATTCCACCTGGACATAAATCATTTTTATTAAATGAATTAGTTGTAGACTGAGAGTAAGTTCCATCCCATCCTATATTAACATCTTCAGTGGAAAAAATTAAACTACCCCATCTAGAAAAAATACTTAATTTATATTTTTCAACTCCTATTCCGTACCCTCTGAAAACTCTGTTTTCGGAGTATTTTGAAGACGGCATGAAGCTATTAGGAATATAAAATGAATATTCATCAATTTTGACTTTTTTACTAATGGTATCTACACAATTATCTTTTGTTATAATTTCTAGAAATACTGTATATTCTCCAGTGTCTTGATAGATATGTGAAACTAAAGAATCATCATCAAAAAAACCATCACCAAAACTCCAATTCCATTGATTTATAGTAGACCAAAAAGCCTCAGAATAATCAACAAAATAAAAAGGTTCATTTTTCTGATCAAGCAACCTTTTTCTATAGGGATATATTTCAAATTCTGCTTCAGGTGATCTGAGATTTTCAACTAAAATTGTATCAAATATAACACATCCATTATCATCAATAATCTGAAAGTCATATTTACCAGAATTAAAATCATTAACTATTAATCCATTTAATCCATTTGACCATTCAGTTACATACGGTACAATACCTCCTGTAACATTAATTTCAGCACTTCCAACTGATTTAGAACAAGTATCTGGATAGGTTATAATTTCATGAGTTAATTGAGAAGGAGAAATTATTGTAATTGAATCAATATCAAAACAAAGATTATTATCATAAACAAATACTTCATAATAACCACTTTCTAATGATGAGATATTTGATGTTGTTTTAAAATTACTCCACATATATGTATATGGGGAAACTCCATTATTACCAGATGCAGATAAAGATCCATCAGAATACCCAAAACAACTTACATGAAAACCATTATAATCTGAAGTTGTTTGTATTGATCCCTCTACTGATGTAGGGGGTTCATTTAAATTAAATGAAAAGTTTTCAGAACAACCTAGAGAATCAGTTACCAGTACAGAATAATTACCAGCATATAAATCATATATACTATCTGAGTTATTACCATTATTCCAAAGTATTTCAAATGGAGGATATCCTCCACTTAAATCTAACTTAATCCAAGCAGAATTCTCTCCTTTACATCTAACATTATATCCAGAATAATTAGACATTGTAATATTTGTATTCTGTATTAACTGAGGAGGTTGAGTAATTGTAAAATCTAATGTCTTTAAACATTGATTATTATCGCTAATAATTACATTATAATTACCTGATGGTAAATTGTATATATCTTCATTATTAGAGTAAAAATTATTCGTTCCACTCCAAATGTAAGTATATGGCGGGGTGCCAGAATTTTGAGAAATTTGAATTTCTATTGAACCAGTATGTTCTCCTACACACTTAACATTTGTAATATTAGATGTGATTTCTAAAGAATCATTTTGATATACTAATATTGAATCTGTAAATCTACACAATTGACTATCAATTACATTATATATGTGATATCCAGCATATAAAGCATTTGTGTCTGTTTGTCCCCAATCCAAAATATATGGTGGAACACCACCATTTATTTGTAATGACACAGTTCCTGTAGTGTCTCCATAACATAAAACATTTGTAATATTAGATACAACTGAAAGTTGTTGTGGTTGAGATAAAACCACATCTCTATTAATACTACAATTTGTAGCATCTGTAATAATAACATTATATACTCCTGCAGAAATGTTAAATAAGTCTTGAATTGTATCTCCATTGCTCCAAACATAATTAAAAGGAGGATTACCTCCTGAAATATCAAGATCTATACTACCATCAATACCATCATAGCAAGTTGGATAAACTATATCAACTAAAGTATCAAATAAATACAAATTTATATTAAAGGTATCTGTAAGTATACAATTATTTTGATCAATAATATTTAAAATATATTCACCATTTTCTAAATTTGAGTTTAGAGAACTTGTAACTCCATTATTCCATATGTAAGAATAGTTAGGAGTACCACCTGACACAAGAACTTCTATATTACCATCTGAATATCCTTCACAACTTTCATCTGTGAGTATTGAACTTATTGATAGGTTTAATGGTTCATTAATTGAAAAAACAAAATTACTAGGACAATTTGTTTGATCATTAATTGTCAAGGAATAACTTCCACTTGTTAAATTTAGAATCTGTGAACTATCAGAATTAAAAGAATTAGGACCACTCCATGAGTATGTTGGATTAACAGAATTAGGAGCTAGAATAGTTATATTACCATTAGATTGTCCATTACAAGTAATATGATTAACAAAAGTATCAATATCTATAATATTTCCAATATTTATGTTTTCTGATAAATAGTAATTACAATTATTTTGATCAGTAACAGTAAGATTGTATGTGCCGGCTTGTAAAGAATTTATATTAATATTATTTGAAACAAAATTATTAGGACCGACCCATGAGTATATATAAGTTCCATTACCATTGACAATTAAATCTATCGAACCATCTGCATATCCATAACAAGATTCATGAGTTACAGTTGCAGACAATGTAACACCTGCTGGTTCATTAATAGAAATTGGAGAATAGTTTATACTTGGTTGACATCCATCCGAATCTGTAATGTTATATACATAATTACCTGCAACTAATGTGAAAATATCTTCAGAAATATTAAAATAATTATTACCAGTCCATATCGTGTTATAATTGCCAACACCTCCAGAAATTGTTAAATCTATACTTCCATCATTTCCTCCGTTACAACTTACATCTGAAATTAAATAATTAACCAAAATATCAGAGGGTTCATTAATTAAATATGAAGTATCAGGTCCAATACAATTATTTGAATCAGAAATTGAAACATTATATAAACCAGGATGTAAATTAAAAATATCTTCATTATTTGAGATAAAACCTAAAGGACCATTCCAATTGTAAATTAAATTAGAATCATTAGTTGATAAATTAATATATCCATCATTATATCCGTAACATGTTATGTCATTTATATTAGCATACATATTAATTTCTGAGGGTTCAGAAATTAATATATTTTGAAATAATGGACCACAAGAATTCGAATCAGTGATAGTTGCGGTATATATATCTGGAGGAAGTGAATCAATATTTAGACCATAAAAATTTGTTCCAGAAGAATTAGTCCAACTAATATTATATGGAATAATACCTCCGTAAATTATCAAGTTAATAGATCCATCATCTAATCCATAGCAACTAACATTATTGTATGTATTAGTTACTGTTAATTCTTCTGGCTCATTAATAATAACATTCAAAGGTTCTTCTCCACATCCTAATGTATCACCAATACTATCAACTATAAAACAGTAATAATTACCAGTAGACAAAAATGATAAATCCTCTGAGTTAGAATAAAAACCTGTAACAGAATCCCACCAGAAAAAACTATATGGTGAATATCCACCTGAAACTGTTAAATCAATATTACCATCACTCTGTCCAAAACATGATACGTCAGAAGCAACATATGAAGCTGATGAATTACTTAAATTAATTTGATAAGAATATGAAAAAGAATTCATTAGAGGACAAGCATCATCAGTTACTGAAACAACAAAAAAGAAAGGGCTATTTGATACATCTAATAATGTTGGGGTCCAAGAAAAAGTTCCAGTTGGATTAGATGTTCCGTTCCCATTTACAGAGAAAGTAGCATTAGGAATACTCATATTCCAATCCATAGAAAGATTAGTAATGGTAGAATTAGTAAGAGCATCAATATTAAAACTTAAAGAATTCGTTCCATCTGAACAAAAATTATATGTATTTATAGTCGAAGTCGTATCTAACTCTACTGAAATTAATGTATCAATCCCAGTCAAATATGGAGGAGGTTCAGTACAATTAAGAACATTTACTTGAATATCTCTAATAATACTACCAATTAAAACTCCATTTCTATATTCAGATACTTTAATAGCAACTACGGATGTAACTGGAGCAGGAGGATTCATACATAAATTACCACTCATAGAACTAAATGAAGTAGGACCACCTACAGGGCTATTCAATGAATATATGCCATTGTACACAATAGTTCCAGTGTTAGTTAATGGTGTTATTAGGGAGTATACTAAAGAATCTCCATCTGTATCAATTGCACCATTATTATAACAATATGGTGTGTTAGCACAAATATAAGGAACTGGATATTGAGTGAAAGTTGGAGAATTATTACAAAATTGTGTGTTATCTAAAGTAGCTTCAACCTTTATTTCCTGAAGACCTGGACTATTTATAGTATTAATTGCATTGTTCCTACAACATTCTTCAACAGACAACACCCAATCAGGACATTTAGAAATTGAAATAGTTGCTTGATAAGTATACTCCTCTATTCCAATAACATTACCACCAGTGCAAGTAGAATTTATAGTAGAACAAATTGGTGTAATAATAGTACCTCCTCCTACTTGATTTAATGTAATATTTGAATTAATACCACAAGTAATAGATGAATAATTAAGAGTTAAATTTGGTGGAGCAGAAATTCCATCACAATCTCTATAAAATTTTACGGTTACAAGATACAAATCTGGTGTACCTCCAGTAAAGGTAGTCTGATAAATATCAGAGCATGGGTCAGAAATAGAGAAGATTGAAGTTCCACTAGAACCAGTAGAGGGAGAGGAAGTAAGTATAGTATTACCATTTACATCACTTATGGTATAACTTCCACCGTGCCACCCATCACCAAAACTATCAAACCAATTAAATGTATAGCTCCCTGGTGGTAAGCATGGAACATTTAAATATGTACTATTGTTTGAATAAGTTGATCCTTGTCCGCCTTGCACTACAACAGTACCTAAATTATTTGTAATGGTCCAACTGATTTCATTAGCCCAAATTGTTGTTTGTATATTTACTGAAATACTTCCATTCCCTATTAAATTTGTAGTAGGTGTTCCAGGAGAACCTGATGACAAACACTGATAAGATATATCTAATCCAGCTGCATGTGTTGAATATAATGATATATTATAACAAATCACACAGATGAAAGAAAGAAATATTCTCATGATTGAAAATGCATATTTTATAATTTACGAAATTAGACAAAAAATGTTAGTCTAACAAATATAATTTTTGATTAAAAAAAAAACAATCAATCTTTACTTACCCTAGTAAGGTCTAAAGAATTTTGAGCATTAGAATTAAAATTATTAATATTTTTATGAAAAAAACGAACAACTTGATCATAATATAAAGGAACAATTACTGCTTCTCTAATAATTATCTTATCTAATTTTTGATATATACTTATTCTAGTTGATTCATCAGTTTCCTTAATCGCAAGTTCATATAATCTATCAAAATTATAACTGTCAAAATGAGTATAATTAGGCCCTTTAGGAGACTTGTTATAAGAATAAAATAATGATAAATAATTTTCTGCATCAGGATAGTCAGCAATCCAACTTCCTCTAAAGAAAGATAATTTAGAATTAGCAACTAAGTTCCTGTGGGTTGAAGCTGTGTTAATATCTAATTTTAAATTTATTCCAATTTTATTTAATTCACTCTGTATAAATTCGCATAAATCAACATATGAACTAGTTGTAGATAACGTCAACTTAAAATCCTCTAATTTTATTCCTGATTTATTTAAATAATAAAGTGACGAATCCAAGTTATATGAATAACCTATTAAAGAATCAGTAAAAGAATTCATTCCTTTTGGAATAAAAGACTGATGAGCTGAAAATCCAATATTATTTCTTAAGAATTTCAACATTTTATCTCTGTCAATTGCAAAATTTATAGATTTCCTTAAATCTCTATTTTTTGAAATCTCAGATGTATCATCCATTAAAAAACCAAGATATTCAGTATTAAGAAATGGTAGTTTCTGCATGATAAACCTTTCACTATACTTAGATTTTAAATTTCCATCTACATCTAAAATTTCATCTGTGTATGCAGAGTTTATTCCTGATATAAAATCTAAATTTCCTTGAAGAAAACTTAAAAATTCAGATTGCTTATCTTTAATAAAGGAAATTGAAACTGCATCTAAATATGGTAGATTTAATCCATTTTCTTTTTCAAAATAAGTTTCATTCTTTCTAAGAACTAATTTAACACCTTCTTTCCAAAATTGAAACTTAAATGGTCCAGTTCCTACTGGATCATTTCTATTTGAAATATTAGAGTATATCTCATTTGGAACTACACTACAATACTGCATGGAAAGTAAAGATAAAAAAGGAGGAAATGGGTTTCTAAGATTGATTATAAATACTGAATCATTTAATGCAAAAAAATTATCTACATTATTTAAAACCCAAGATCCTGTTGATGCCAATTTTGGATTAATTAATCTATTGAAAGAAAATTCAAAATCTGATGCAATTACTTTTCTTCCTATACCATCTTCAAAATTAATATGATTATGAAAAAAAACATCATCTCTAATTAAAAAGGTATATTTTAATCCATTTTCGGAAACAGACCATCTTTTAGCAATACTTGGAATGACATTTAAATTATCATCAAGTTTTACTAATTGATTATAAATTTGAGAACATAACCAATTTGTGGATTTGTCTTTAGAAAAAGCTGGATCTAATGATGTTATGCTATTTGACTCATTATATTTAAAGATAGATAAATGAGAATTATCATATTTAGAATTGCATGCAAATATTAATATACTTAAGGAAAACAATAAAAATCTATAGATCATTTTATGAATTATCTATGCTAATTTACTTAATAAAATATTATCTTAACAAATTAACCTCACCATTATAAATTTTTCTTTGATTACTTTCATTATTTATTGAAATATTATATAAATACAATCCTTTTTCTAATAATTTTCCGTTATATGAATAACCATCCCAGCCAATATTAATATCAAAAGTCTCAAAAACTAACTCCCCCCACCTATTATATATTTTCATCTCAAATGATTCTATAGCGCTTCCCTCTACAATAAAAACATCATTGGTTCCATCAAAATTTGGTGTGAATGAATTAGGAATAAATAAATTCAAATCTTCTACAACATTTATAGTATGTGACATTTCATCAATACAACCATAATTATTCTCAACATATAAAGATATATTATATTGTCCTATGTAATCAAAATATATATCTACTTCATTATTTGTAGAGTCCAATGATCCATTATCAAAATCCCACTCAAAGAACAAGTTAGTATCAGAAGTGTTAAAAAAAGTTACTTTAGAGTCAAACAATGAAACATTACTATTGCTAACATCAAATGTAGATTCTGGATTTTCTGACACATATATAACACTATCCTTAATTATCTTGCCTTTACATCCATATTCATCTTCTATTTCTAAACTTATATTGTAAAAACCACTATAATTATATATATTCTTTGGATTCTCTAAATTAGAAAAACTTTGATCTCCTAACATCCAAAAATAATTTTCAATTTCAGAATCAGATTTAGAGAGATTAGTCAAATTTACTTCCATTCCTTCACAAACAATTGAGTCAATAATAAAATTTACTTCAGGATTAGAATGAATTATGAGTTCATTTCTTTGTTTTGATACACAACTGTTTTCAGAAACAACTTCTAAAATAAAAGAAAATAAACCAGAACTATCAAATATGAAACTAGGATTTTTTAGATTAGAAATATATCCATTAGAAAATTCCCAGTAATATTGTGTGATTAATCCACTAGAAACAGATGATTGGTCGATAAATTGAGTAATATCACCTTCACAAGTTCTAATTATATCAAAATCTATTGCAGGAATTGGATAAACAATAGCATCTACAGAGTCCTGTTTTATACATCCAAATTCATCTTCAACAATTAGATATACTGTAAAAACACCATCACTGTTATATTTATGTATAGGAGATACGTTCTCAGACATAATTGTATTGTCTCCAAAGTCCCAATTATAACTTTTTATTTTATTAGAGTCTAAATTTGCGCTGAAATATGTATGATCCGTAAGACATACTTCAGAAGCTTCAATTTCAAACAAAGGTGGTGTATGAACAATTAAATCTTTAGAAATTGAGTTTACACATTCATTATTTGACAAGGCATACAATGAGATTATAAAATTTCCTGAATTATTAAATAAATGGTTAGGACTTATCTGATTAGAAAATTGGGAAAAATCTCCAAAATCCCATAAAAACTCTATTATTGTTGTATCAGATATGTTTTCTAAGTATACTTTTTCTCCAAAACATACATCATTGTATAAAAAATCAACTTCTGGTAGAGGATAAATTTCTATATTTTGAATAATAGCAGATTTACAATTGTTATCTAAATTAGTTAACTCTAAACGTACAGGAAATATCCCAATTGTGTCAAATTGAAAATAAACTGATGATGAATAAAGATTTTCTCCAATAATACTCCATTCATAAATCATATTATTAGAAATTAATCCATCAGAAGCGATAAGTTTTAAACTATCATTTATACATTGATTTTCAAAAGTAAATGATGGAATTGGAATGGAATCATCAACTATTACTAAAACTGAATCAATAGATGTGCAAAATCCATCATAATTCTCAACAATAAAATAAGTTGTTGAATCAGGAAATACAATAGGATTTGGTATTGAATTATTAGAAATATTTACGAGATTAAGCCAATTAAAATTATTTGCTGTTCCAAATGCATACAATGATATTGAATCTCCTAAACAAATTGTCTGATCATATCCAGCATCAAGAATTACTTCACTAACAAATATAGAATCATATGGGTGTATAATTAATTGGCAATTAGAACCATTATCAACAATTAATTTTGGAAAATAAACACCAGCATTGTAATATGAATTACTTGGGTTATAATCTATCGAATAATTTCCGTCTCCAAAATCCCAAAGATAATTATTAGCATTAATCACTTGTGGAGTAAAACTTATATATTGATCCTTACAAATTATATTTGAAGACATTACAAAATCACCAATTGGACCAGAAATATTTATTAAATTATCTATAATTAATGTGTCTATACATGAAAAATCATCTTCAATAATTAACTTTACATCATATAAACCAGACTCTTCATACAAATGTGATGGATTTTGCTGACTTGAATAATTGCCATCTCCAAAATCCCAGTAATAAGAGACTATATTTCCAATTGAATTATCAGTGAAATTAGAAATCATAGGAGGACAGGTTGAAGTTTGCGATGATGATAAAAAATCAGCAGAAACATCTTGTACTTGTATACTTACACTGTCAATCAAATTACATGAAAAAGTATCTGTTACTGAAAATATTATTGAATATATTCCTGGATTATTATAAGAATAAATCGAATTCATTGAATTTGAAGTGTTACCATCTCCAAAATCCCAGTAATATGACACAGGGATACCTGAAGAATTATTAGTAATTAAAAAATCAGTGTCTACACATATATCTGAGTCAGAAACATTAAATTCAATATCTAATTTGTCAAATTTAACGATTTGATTTATTGTAACAGTATCCTTACAACCTTCAAAAGACTTAGAAAATAAAGTAACGTCATATATACCCTCATGAATATATGTATGTTGAGGATTATTAATAATTGAAGAATTTCCGTCTCCAAAATCCCAAATAACATTTGAAAATACTGAAGATAAGTCATAAAAATCTACAGTTAAAGAATCACAACCTACCATACTATTTATTTGAAAATTTGATTCTACATCTGCTCCTCTAAACATATTTGACTTAGAAATTGTATCCTTACATCCATGAAAATCTGTCATCATTAAAGTTACATCAAAAGTACCTACACTATCATAAACATGATCTACTCTATTAATTCCAATAATTCCATCACCCCAATCAATTCTATAATTCCTACAATCTTGAGACAAGTTCTTAATATGAACTCTATCTGGAATACAAACAACAGAATCAATTATTCCTGAAGATTTCACAAAATAGTCAAAATTAGCTACTGGTTCAGTAACTCTAATTTCTTTTTTGAATGTATGTGAACATGAATTAGAAAAATTTGTGACTGTTAAAGAAATATCATAAAAACCCCTGTTAGTAAAAATATGAATTGGATTATAATCAGTGGAAAATGTACCATCACCAAAGTTCCATAAAATTTCATCAGCACCAATAGATAGATTAGTGAACTCAACTAAATATGGATTGTCACAATTAAAATCAACTTTAAAATCTGCCGAAGGTTCAATTATTTCTATGAAATTATTTTTTAATATAGTATCCATACATTGACCTTCTCCCGCTACAAGTGAAACATCATATATACCTACATTATTATATTGATGTGAAGGATTTTGTTGATTAGATGAGTTTCCATCACCAAAACTCCAATCCCAAAATAATAGTGATGATGGAATAGTTACACTTAAAAAATTTATATCATTCCCAGCGCAACTAATAATATTATCAACATCAAAATCAATAATAGGAACATCAATTGTTTTTATTAGAGATGGATAGACAACTTGCTTTAAACAACCTATTGAATTCTCTATTTCTAAAGAAACATCGAAAATAGATACTCCACTATATTGAGTTTGTGGATTTTCATGATTTGAAAAAGTTCCATTACCAAAATCCCAATTATAACTTGTTATTGGGAAATTTGAATGTGATAAATTTAAAAAATTAACTAAACCTCCATCACAAATCACTGAGTCTGTTGTTTCAAAAATAACGTTTATACTATCAACAATTATATTTTTATCATGATTATAAGAAATACAACCATTTGAATCGGTTACTTTTAATGTTAATTCATAAAATCCATACTGATTTATGTTAATTGTATCATTAGAAATATTGGAAATAATATTATTATTTAACTTCCATTCCCAAACATCAATATTAGGAGTATTATCAGAAATAATTAATGAAGATGGAAATTCACAAAAAATAGAATCATTTATATCTAAATCAATATATGGAACATCTAATACTTGTACGAAATTGATCATTTCTTTAGTATCAATGCAATTACTATCTAAAAAAGTAGTTAGAGTAATTGTATAAGAACCAGGCGAATTATATATATGAGATGGATTCTGTAATCCTGAAACTGTTCCATCTCCAAAGTCCCAAATCCAAGTGTCAGGTATAATATCAGTATTATCTTGAAAAATAATACTATCATTCACGCAAATTAATGAATCTATAGATGTGAAATCAGTATTAATTGTAGCTCCAATCTCAATATAGGAGTTTTTAATTAAAGTATCAGCACATATTCCGTTACTAGCTATTAAGCGCACATCGAAAAGTCCATTACTATAGTGATTAGAAGGATTTTCTATCACAGATGAAGAACCATCACCAAAATCCCATAAGTAAGAAGATGAAAAATCAGAATTATTAAAAAAAGAAACACTCTCATTAAGATTACAACTAAAATTTATATCAGTACCAAAATCAGCTACCGGAAATTTTTTAGCATTAATTAAATTATTATAAACTATTATGTTGGAACAACCTTTATCATCTATCACAGATAATGATACTGTGAAATCACCAGGGTTTTGATATGCATATATTGGATGTTGTATATTTGAACTTCCACCATCTCCAAAATCCCAAGTCCAACTAACAATACTATTTGAAAAAATTGTTTCATCTATAAACATCACTTCATCTGGAACACAAAATGATGTATGATCTTGGGTGACTAAAACTTCAGGATTTCCAAATACTTTAATATATTCATTTCTAACTAAACTATTGTGAGACAAACTATTTGAAATAGTTAAAGTTACTGTATATGACCCAGTATCAGAAAAGACTGCAATAGGATTTTGTAATGTAGAAGTCATACCATTTCCAAATTCCCATAACCAATTAGTAGGATTTCCAGAGGACAGATCTTGGAACTCAACTACTAACTCACCACATCCAGTATTCGAGTTAATTGTCGTAAAATCTGCTAATACTTGTGATCTTGTACCAAGACTGATTAAGATGAATATGGGAATAAGGAAATAGATTATATTTATCTGAATTATATTAGATGAAAAATATTTTTTTATATAATGTCTAATTACAATCATATTTTAAAAAAATTAAGTGATTATTAAAAAATAAATCTTATAAAATAAAAACGATAGTAAAATATTTATGTTTCAAAATAGAATGATTTTATTGTTTTTCTACCTTTGCAATATGTTTAACAAAAAGACAGTAGCATTTCATACATTAGGTTGCAAGCTTAATTTCTCTGAAACATCTACTATATCACGTCAATTATGTGATATGGGATTTAATAAAATTAGTTTTAATGAAAAAGCTGATTTATATGTGATTAATACTTGTTCTGTTACAGAAAACGCAAACAAAGAGTGTAATAGATTAATAAGAAAAGTTAAAAAAATATCACCAAATAGTCTAGTCATTATTACAGGATGCTATGCTCAATTAAAACCAAAAGAAATTTCAAATATAGAAGGAGTTGACTTAGTTATAGGAGCAAAAGAAAAGTTCAATATTCCTGAAATTATAAATAAATTTAACAGAAAAAATACTAATAAGATTTATGGATGTGAAATTTCAGATTTAAATTACTCTTCTTCATTTTCTTTATCAGAAAGAAGTAGATCTTTTCTTAAAATACAAGATGGATGCGATTATAAATGTACTTATTGTACTATTCCATTAGCAAGAGGAAATAGCAGATGCGATACAATAGATAGAATTATTGAAAATGCAAAAAGAATATCAAAAAACAATATAAAAGAAATTGTAATAACAGGAGTAAATATAGGGGAATATATTGATCCAATTAACGGAAGTAATTTCTATGAATTAATACAAAGTCTTGATAAAGTAAAAGGAATTGACAGATATAGGATTTCATCAATAGAACCAAATTTAATTACTGATGACATTATTAAGTTTGTAAAAGAATCAAAAAAGTTTATGCCTCATTTTCATATTCCATTACAATCTGGATCTAATACTATTCTTCGTAAAATGAAAAGAAGATATCGCAAATCATTATATGAAGATAAAGTAAAAAAAATAATTGAACTTATGCCTGACGCTTGTATAGGTTCAGATGTAATTGTAGGATTTCCAGGGGAAGATGATTTTTTATTTAAACAGACTCTAGATTTTATAAAAAATCTTCCTATTTCATATCTGCATGTTTTCTCATATTCTGAGAGAGAAAACACCTTAGCAAAAGATTTTAATAATAGTGTACCAAAACATGTAAGATCAGATAGAAGCAAGAAATTAAGGACGCTGTCTAATAAACTCAAAAGAAATTATTATCAAAAATACTTGAAGTCTAATCAAACAGCATTTATAGAATCAGAAAAAAAAGATGGTTTTCTATATGGTTTTACTGATAATTATATTAAAATTAAAGTTCCATACTCTGAGAAAATAATTCAAAAGAAAGTAAATGTAAATTTATTATCTTTTGATGAAAATGGCAGTATACTATCAGAGGTAAAAAATTAAAGAAATGTACCCAACAATAAGTTACTTAATTAAAGATATTTTCGGAATAAATATACCACTTCCAATTCAGACTTTTGGATTCTTTGTAGCAACTTCTTTTATAATAGGAGGATATATTATTTCAAGTGAATTAAAAAGAAAAGAAAACGAAGGAGTAATAAATAAAATAAAAAATAAAAGATTAATTGGAAAAAGAATAACTATAAAAGAATTAATTAGTTCTTTAATTGCAGGTTTTTTAATTGGTTTTAAGATATTAGAAGCAATATTTTATTACAATGATTTTGTAGCAAACCCTCAAGATTTCATACTATCATCTAGAGGAAATATGATGGGAGGAATAATTATTGCAATAATTTCAGGATATCTAAAATATAAAGAAAAAGAAAAAAATAAATTGAGTAAACCAAAATGGATTGAAGAAGATATCCAACCTCATGAGCTTGTAGGAAATATGTTAATGATAGCAGCAATTTCAGGAATTATAGGAGCAAAAATATTTGCAACACTAGAAAATTGGGAACAATTTATTTCAGATCCCATTGGTCAACTATTTTCATTTAGTGGATTAACATTTTATGGAGGATTAATTTTTGGCACATTTTCAGTCTATTACTATACAAGAAGATACAAAATAAAAATCTTGAATATATGCGATGTTTTTGCTCCAGCTTTAATTTTATCTTATGGAATTGGAAGAATAGGATGTCATCTAAGCGGAGATGGAGACTGGGGAATAGTTTCTGGAAAACATCCAGATTGGTGGATATTTCCTGAATGGCTTTGGGGATATAATTACCCAAATAATGTAATAAATGCTGGCGTTAAAATCCCAGGATGCGAAGGAAATTTCTGTTATCAATTACCTGAAAATGTGTTTCCAACTCCTATATATGAAATATTAATGTGCGCTATTATTTTTGTTTTTTTATGGAATATTAGAAAAAAAATTCAAATTCCAGGAATATTGTTCTTTATTTACCTAATGTTTAACGGAATAGAGAGATTTCTAATTGAAAAAATAAGAGTAAATATTGAATACAACATTTTTGGAGGAATAACTCAAGCAGAAATAATTTCATCATTTCTAATTCTATTCAGTATAATAAGCTTAATTTATCTATATAAAAAAAATCAAAGAAACTTCATTGATAACTAAGCTCTTCTAATTAAATACATGCCAACAAAAGAAATTAAACCATTTATTATTAATAATTCAAATCCAAGATTAAAATAAATACTAATAAAAAAACATATAATAGGTGATAAAAATGCTATAATAGGAACTAATTTGTCACGCACCTTAATATTTGTAAATAATCCAAAAGAAAAAATACCCAATAAAGGTCCATAAGTATATCCAGCTACAGTAAATAAAGATTTAATTACACTGTCATTATTAATTAAATTAAATAATATAATTACAAGAAACAACACTAATGACATAAGCAGATGTACTTTCTTTCTATATTTTATCTGAACTTCCTTTGGTTTTTTTTCAAATTCAATTATATCAATACAAAATGAGGTTGTAAGTGATGTTAATGCAGAATCAGCACTCGAATATGCAGCTGCAATTATACCTAAGATAAAGATAATTCCTACGAATGCAGGTAAACTTGAATTCAATGCAATATTAGGAAACAGCATATCTGGGTTGTCTGGGATAGAAATTCCATAATTATTAGAATATATTAATAATAAAGCTCCTAAACATAAAAAAAGTAAATCAACGAAAATTAAAATTACACTAAATGAAAACATATTTTTTTGTGCATCATTTAAGTTTTTACAACTTAAATTCTTTTGCATCTGATCTTGATCTAAACCTGTCATAACTATAGCCATAAATATTCCAGAGAAAAATTGCTTCCAAAAAAATCTTTTATCACTAATATCATCAAAAAAGAAGACTTTACTATATGAAGATTCATATAAACTATTTACTAAATCAAAAAATCCCATATTTAGATCCTTTGTAATCAAATACCCAATAATTAATACTGAAGACAACATCAATGTTGTTTGAATTGCATCAGTCCATATAATCGTCTTTATTCCACTTCTGTATGTATAAACCCAAATTAAAACTATTGTAATTAACACAGTCAAATAGAAAGGAATATTTAAACTTTCAAAAGCAGCAAACTGTAATACAGAGGCAATTAAATACAATCTAAATGAAGCTCCTATTGTTCTTGAAATAAGAAATAAACTTGAACCAGTCTTATATGAATAAATTCCAAACCTTTGTCTTAAATATGTATATATTGATACTAATTCAAGTTTATAATATAGAGGTAATAATATTCTAGAAATTATAAAATAACCAATAAAAAATCCGAAAACCATTTGCAAATAAGAAAACTGACTACTTTCAACCCATCCAGGAACAGAAATGAATGTTATTCCAGAAAGTGTAGTTCCAATCATTCCATAAGCAATGATATACCAAGGTGAATTTCTATTTCCTAAAAAGAATGTGTCATTACTATCATTTTTACTAGTAAGATATGATATCAAATATAAAAAAATAAAATATGTAGATATAATTATAAAGAATATTGTTGTGTTCATAGCGAGAATTTCTGTATGCAAATTTATTATAAATAAATAATTAATTAAATTTGCAATAATGAATTTTCCATCAAAACTTGTAAAAGAAGCGGCACGCCAATTATCAACTCTTCCTGGCGTAGGAAAAAAATCTGCTCTAAGATTAGTATTACACATTCTAAAACAACCAAAACCTAATGTTCATAAATTTGGAGAGTCATTCATTAATTTGATTAATAACATTAAATATTGTGAAGAATGTTACTCAATTTCTGATTTAAAAATATGCGAAATATGCTCAAATAATTCTAGAGAAAGAACTTTAATTTGTGTAGTTGAAGATATTAGAGTAATGATGGCAATTGAAAGCACTATGAAATTTAATGGAGTTTATCATGTTCTAGGAGGACTAATTTCACCACTAGATGGTATTGGACCTTCTGAAATTAAATCTGAAGAATTAATCAACAGAATTGAAAAAAATCGCATAAATGAAGTTATTTTTGCTCTTAGTAGTACAATGGAAGGAGATACAACAAACTATTATCTGTATAGTAAAATCAAAAAATATGGCATTAAAATCTCATCAATTGCAAAAGGAGTTTCTATTGGATATGAGTTAGAACATACTGATGAAATTACATTAGCAACTGCAATTAGCAGCAGAATGCCATATGAAAACTCATTGTCAAAATAGCATTTTATAAAATATAGTTTTAGTATTTTTGCAATTAAATTATCAATACTATGGCAAAAGTAGAACTTATAATGCCCAAAATGGGAGAAAGTGTTTCAGAAGCTACAATAATATCATGGACAAAAGAAATTGGAGAAATGATAGAAATGGATGAAACAATTATTGAAATTGCAACTGATAAAGTTGATTCAGAAGTACCATCTACTCATGAAGGAAAACTTGTAGAGAAGTTATTTAATCCAGACGATGTTGTACAAGTTGGTCAACCATTTGCTATAATTGAAATAGAAGGTGATAATACAAAAGAAGCTGAACATGGTAATTCAATTGAATCTAATAAGGAAAATTTAGAGACAAAAGAAATAATAGAGAATGAAGTAAAAGAAATTATAGAAAAACAGACAGATAACATAAAAATTACAAACTCAGGAGAAAGATTTTATTCTCCTTTAGTGAAAAGTATAGCTATTCAAGAAAAAGTTACAGAAATTGAATTAGAAAAAATTCTTGGAACAGGGAAAGATGGAAGAGTTACAAAAACTGATATGATTAACTTCTTAAAGAATAGAGACAAAATAGAAATTAACACAGAAAGTCCTACAGAATCAAAAAATAATAATAAAACGACAGTATCTGAATCTAAAATTGTAAATAAAACTCCAATTCCTAACACAGGTGAAGTCGAGATTATTGAAATGGACAGAATGCGTAAATTAATTTCTGCTCATATGACAATGTCAAAATCTACATCAGCACATATTACATCAATGGTTGAGGTAGATATGACAAATATAGTGAATTGGAGAAACTCAATAAAGAATGAATTTAAGGAAAGAGAAGGACAAAACATTACTTTTACTCCTATTATAATAGAAGCAATGGCAAAAGCTGTTAAAGATTTTCCTCTAATTAACGTATCAGTAGATGGTACTAATATTCATATACACAAAAATGTCAATATAGGAATGGCAGCAGCTTTACCAGATGGTAATCTTATAGTCCCTGTAATTAAAGAATGTCAAAACAAAAATTTAGTAGGCATTACTAAATCAGTCAATGACTTAGCAAAAAGAGCTCGATCTTCACAATTAAATCCAGATGATATCCAAGGAGGAACCATAACAATGACTAATGTTGGGACATTTGGAAATGTTATGGGGACACCCATAATTAATCAACCTCAAGTAGCTATAATGGCTGCGGGAGCTATTAGAAAGAAACCAGCTGTTTTAGAAACAGAATATGGAGATGTAATAGCTATTAGACATATGATGTTTTTATCATTATCATATGATCATAGAGTAGTAGATGGTGCATTAGGAGGACAATTTGTAAGAAAAGTTGGAGATTATTTAGAGCAATTTAATATTGATCAAAAAATATAAAATAACATTCTTTTTGTGCTAATATATAATTACTATCATCAACTAATAAAGAGATGAATTTAAATTTAAAAAGACCTATTATTTTCTTTGATTTAGAAACTACTGGAGTAAAAATATCTTCAGATAGAATAGTTGAGATTTCTCTATTGAAAATATATCCAAATGGAAATAAAGAAATGAAAACATTTCTAGTAAATCCAACAATTCCAATCCCAAAAGAAATAGAAAAAATACATGGAATATCAAATGAAAAAGTTAAAAATGAACCTACTTTTTCAGAAATATCCGAAGAAATAATTAAAATAATAAAAGATTGTGATTTAGCAGGATACAACTCAAATAAATTTGATATCCCATTATTAGCTGAAGAACTATTAAGATCTGGAATTAATCTAGATATGAGCAATATAAAATCAATTGATGTTCAAAATATTTTTCATAAAATGGAACAAAGGACTTTAATAGCTGCATATAAGTTCTATTGTAACAAAAATTTAGAGAATGCACATTCAGCAGAAGCCGATACAACAGCTACATATGAAATATTACTATCTCAATTAGAAAAATATGATGAATTAGAAAACAATATAGATTTTCTTTCAGAATTTTCTATAGTTGGAGGTAAATTTGCGGATTTAGCAGGGTTCATTAGATATAATGATAATGGAGAAAAAATATTAAGTTTTGGTAAATATAAAGGCAATACTCTTAAACAAATATGGAGTGAAAACAAAGGTTATTTTTCATGGATTCAAAATGCAGATTTTCCATTATATACTAAAAATATAATGAGAGATTTTGTGAATAAAATTAGATTAGAAAATAAATTTAAATCATAATTCTTAATTATGAAAATAATTTGTATTGGCAGAAACTATAAAAATCACATTAAAGAATTAAAAAATAAAATTCCAAAAGAACCAATATTTTTTTTAAAGCCAGAAACAGCCATACAACCTAAAGGACATCCGTTTTTCATACCAGATTTTTCAAATGAAATTGATTTTGAATTAGAGTTAGTTCTAAAAATTAATAAAACAGGAAAAAATATAGAAGAAAAATTCGCAAATAAATATTTTAACAAAATAGGTTTAGGGATTGATTTTACAGCAAGAGATATACAAAGAAAATGTAAGAACAATGGTCTACCATGGGAAATTGCCAAAAGTTTTGATGGTTCTGCGCAGATAAGTAAAATATTTATAGATAAAAATAATCTTGATACTAAAAATATTAAATTTCTTCTTAAAAAAAATGGCAAAATAGTTCAACATGGAAACTGTAAAAATATGATATTTAATTTCGAAAAAATAATCTCATATATATCTAAATTTTTAACACTAAAAATTGGTGATCTAATATTTACAGGCACACCTGAAGGAGTTGGGAAAGTACAAATGGGAGATAATTTAATAGGTTATATTGAAGATAATGAAATGTTTAATGTCAAAATAAAGTAGTTATTTTGAGAAATTCATTTTATATGAAACCTTTATTTTTCCTCTAGAAATATCCTCTAATTTTCTCTTAATAAATCTTTTACGTAATGGTGATATATAATCTACAAAAAGCTTCCCTTCAATATGATCATATTCATGTTGAATTACACGAGCACTTAAACCATCATAAGATTCTGTATGAAAAATAAAATTTTCATCATAATACTCAATCTTTATAGCAGATTTTCTTTTTATGTCCTCACGAATATCAGGTATTGATAAACATCCTTCTTTATATATCCAAAATTCACCATCTTCACTAGTAATTTTTGGATTAATAAAAACTTTCTTTATTGGAGATACTTCTTCATCTGAATCTTCAGAAAATGGTTTTGTATCTATAATAAACATTCTAATTGGTATGTTTACTTGCGGTGCAGCTAAGCCAACACCATTAGAATTATACATAGTTTCCCACATATTATTTATAAGTAATTCAAGATCTGGATAATTATGATTTATATTTTCACATTTTTTTCTGAGTATTGTAGATCCAAATGCGACAATTGGAAGTATCATTCAAAGTAATTTTTCAATTATATCATCTATACTAACTCCTTCTGCTTCTGCTTTATAATTCTTTACAAGTCTATGTCTCAATACAGGAAATGCTACAGATCTAACATCTTCAATATCTGGAGAATACTTTCCATTTATAGCGGCATGACATTTTGCTGCTTTTAACATATATTGAGAAGCTCTAGGACCTGCTCCCCATTCAATATAATGAGAAAAATCATTATCATTCTTAATAGAATTATTTCTAGTCTTAGAAACAGTCTTAACTGTATATTCTAAAACATTTTCAGGAACAGGTATTTTCTCAATTATATTTTGGAAATTAATAATTTCATTAAGGTCTAAAACACTTTTAGTAATTTCAGGAGTATTCCCTGATGTAGTTTGTCTTACGATCTGCACCTCCTCTTTATAACTTGGATAGTCTAAAATAATATTAAACATAAAACGATCTAATTGAGCTTCTGGTAAGGGATAGGTTCCTTCCTGCTCGATTGGATTTTGAGTAGCTAAAACAAAAAATGGACTTTGAAGTTTATATGTATTTCCAGCCACAGTAACTGACTTCTCTTGCATAGATTCTAATAAAGCAGATTGTGTTTTAGGAGGTGTTCTATTAATCTCATCAGCTAAAATAACATTAGAAAAAATTGGGCCATTAATAAACTTAAAACTTCTACCCTCATCTAATATTTCAGAACCAATAATGTCAGAAGGCATCAAGTCAGGGGTGAATTGAATTCTATTAAAATCTAAACCTAGAGTATTTGAGATAGTTTGGACTAATAAAGTCTTAGCTAAGCCAGGAACTCCAACTAACAAACAATGTCCGTTACAAAATATAGACATTAGAACTTGTTTAATCACATGTTCTTGTCCAACAATAACCTTTGAAATTTCATTAGTTAATTGATTATATTTAACTATAAAATCATCAATTAATTCTACATCTTTATTTTTACTCATTATTTCCATTTATCTAAAATATTACATTCCTCTAATTCTGTTATCATACGGATATAAGTATCTCCAAATTTTTCAGATATCCAATCAGATATATGTTTTTGTTTTTTTGAATTTAATGCTGCATCATGAATTTGTGTAAAATCATCACTTAAATTTGCAATATGAGCATCAGTTTTCTTAATTAATTTAACTATTCTATAAGCTTTATTTCCTTCTGATGTAAGAAACTGTGAAATAGATGAAATATCTCCAGTATTCATCTTTTCAATATTATACTTTATATCTGAGGGAAGATGCTCAATCACAAAGGATGATGATCCAGTATAAGGATTAACTAAAATGCCTGCATTATTCTTACTAAGATCATCAGAGTAATTAAGAGCGGCATCGTTAAAGGTTAAATCCCCAGATTTAATTAAAGATTCTATTTTCTGTAATTCAGATTTAGCATCTAATAAAGCAGATGAAGAAACTTTCGGCTTTAATAAAATATGTCTAACATTTATCATATCATCCTTTCTTGATATTAGTTGAATTATATGATATCCAAATTTAGTTTCAATAATTTCTGAAATTTCATCTCCTTTTAAAGAAAATGCAGCTATTTCAAATTCAGGAACTAAATCACCTCTTTTAACAAAACCTAATTCACCTCCATTTTTAGCAGACTCAGTATCATCTGAGTATAAAGTAGCTAAAACTTTAAAGTCTTCACCATCATTAATTCTATCTCTAAATGAAATTAACTTCTTTCTAATTTCTGATTTCTCTTCAATACTTATTTTTGGAAATTTAACAATTTGAGAGATTTCTACAGTCATAGGCATATTTGGTAATAATGAATCTTCAAGTAAATCTGTATAAAATAATTTAACCTCTGCTGGAGTAATATTTAATGAAGAGGTTAATTCAGATTGTTTAGACTGACTTAAAAGTTGATCATAGATGATCTCATAAAATTCTAATCTAATATCATCAATGGTTTTATTATAATAATTTTCTAAAGATTCTTTAGATCCTAATTGAGAGATTATAGAATTTAATCTTCTTTCTAACTCATTATTAACTTCTTCCTCAGTAATAATTAAACTATCTAATTTAGCATGATGAATTAACAATTTTTGGTATAATATCTCTTCAAGAACCTGACATCTAATATTCTCTGATTCTGTAATTCCTTGGGACAGATATTGTAAATATTGAGTTTCAATATCAGATTCTAATACGATTTCATCTCCAACAACAGCAACAATTCTATCAATTATTTGTTGAGAATAAATATTTGTGTGTATTAAAAATAAAATTATAATTATTGTTCTCATTTATATATTTTTATATTACCTAAAGATATAGCTTCTTCATAAAAATTCATTTCTAAAGATTCTATATAATTCATCTTTTTCTTATTTCTAATTAATTTTCTAATTCTATCAAACTCAAATGATAACGGTGTTTTACTTCCTTTTATTTGAAAATCTCTGATGAAAAATAGATAAATATTTTTATCATCTGTAAAACTATATAATTTATTTTTAACAGATAAAATTCTTTGTATTTCTTTTTGAGTTAATGGTAATTTTTCATAAAATTCAGAAAAAACAACCCAACTAGAATCATCCAAATGAGCATCAATTGCATACATCTCACAAATATCTTGAAGATCTATTAGATCATTTCTATCATTTGATTTAATTAATTGATTAATTCTTTCAAGTTCACTAATAGAATTATCGAATATTATAAATCTCGCTTTCAATATATCCATTTTTAAATAAAAATCTGAAATGTATTTATTATAATATTCGTTAATTTCTTCCTCAGTAATAATTGTATCAAAATTATTATTAATCAATTCATTTATATATTTATCTATTATAATAGTTTCTTTATATTTATTAATCAAATAACTAATATCATTATCATCCTCATCAATATAAATTTTAGCTTTATCCAATAAAACCTTGTTTTTTAACCATTTATCCACATAATCACTAACATATAGAGAAGAATCAATAAAACTAGGTTTTTGATTAAGTACTTCTTCAATTTTTAGAAAATCATTTTTATATGAAGCTAAATATTTCCCCTCTTTTATCGAATCACAAGAAGAAAAAAAATATATATATAAAAATGTTAATGATAATAAATTCTTCAATTTATTTAATTATGGAATATAAAACTTCTTTATTTATAGTAACATCATATTTACTTCTAAGTTCATCTAACCAATTCAATTCAAGAAAACTTTGATAATCTGATATTACTTCTCCTCTACATTCATTAATATTTTTAGGTCCTTCTTCATATAAATCTTTAATTTCAACAACCACTGTAATATCACCTATATTTCTTAACTCAGTTACACCTTTATTCCAGTCAACTTTATCAAGAAAATTATTTTGACCTTTTGAAAAAACACCACTAACAACGCTAAGATTTGAAGCAGATTCTTTATTAAGTCTTGATTTAATATCTTCTATACTAATGATCCCTTTGTTCTTTTGCCAAATCAATTTCTTTAGATTAAAAGCAACAAATGGATCAGCACAAGTATATATGTTTACTTCTGCTCTTTTTTGCCACAGATAATTATGTTGATTATTATCAAAATATTCCTGTAGACCAATAGTATCATTCATTGCTTTTTTCCAAACTTTCTTACTGGTCAGATCAAAAAGTAAAATACCATCCCTAAATTCATTTAATAAACTTTTATATTCTGGAAATTTATCCTCTAATTGATTCTCTTCAAATTCTAAGCAAGAATAGTCAACAAACATATTATATAAAGATTCAAAATCAAGACCAGATTCTTGATAATCTAATATAAAGTATTTAAATTGTTTTTGATTAAATGAAAGTGAGGATATATAAAACAAATCTCTATTATCATTTTCGTTCCACTTAATATCTTCAAGAGTTAATAAAGCCGAAATTAATTTCTCTTGATCAATAGATTCCTTAATACGTTCCTTTCTTGAATTGATATACCTATGTTCTGTGAAATTATAATCTAATTTTATTTTTTTAAGAAGTGCTCTATCACTCAACAAACTTCTAGAACCTCGTTCTATTCTATTCTTGATATTATCCATTTCAACATCAAGTGTAGATATTAATTCTCTATCATTTAATATAACAATATGCCATCCATATTCTGTAGAAAATGGCTCTGAAAAATCACCAATATTAGATAATGAAAAACAAGCTGTTTCAAATTCTCTTGCCATTTTATTTATACCGAACCATGGTATACTTCCTCCATTGACAGCTGTAGATCTATCCTCTGAATATTCATCAGCTAATTTTGAAAAGTCTTCTCCTTTTAATAATTTATTATATACATCATCAATTCTTGGTTTCAATGATAATTTAATTTCATTATCTGCACCTTTTGGAAATTTTATCATTATATGTGATACTTTCACTTTCCCTACAGAAGGTCTTTTATCATTTACAAGAATAATATGATAACCATATTTAGTTCTAATAATTTCAGAAAGATCACCAACACTGGTGTTATAAACAGCACTTTCAAATGGATAAACCATATCAAAAGCAGTAAAATATCCTAAATTTCCATTATTATATTTCTCATCAGAATATTCTATAACAGCATCCTCAAATGAAATTTTACCACTCTCAATTTCATATTTAACCTTTTTAGCTAATTTATAACTTTCTAAGGTATCACTTGGATTTGCATCTTGATCTAATCTAAATAAGATATGTGAAGCATTAACATCATATTTCATTCTATCGTACGCTTCAACAATCAAAGATTCTTTAAAATCTTTAGCTTGGAGATAAGGCTTTGCTAATTGTTTACGATACATCTCTAACTCAGATATAAACTCAGAAGTAGTATCTAAGCCTAACTCCTTTGCCTCAGTAACTTTTAATTTATAATTAATAAATAATTGAGCATACTCATCTAAATATTTTCTGGTAATCTCATCATTATTATTATTCTTCATTAGAGTACTTAAGAACTCTTCTAACATTATCTTCTCTCCTGATATATTAATAATTTCTTGTGCTTTTACCGATGAAAAAACAAAAAGAAAACTAAGTATTATTATTCTGTACATTTCTTTTTTTATTAAATTTAACTTCTACTATAATTAGGTGCTTCCCTTGTAATTGTAACATTATGAGGATGACTTTCTTGAACTCCAGATGAAGTGATTTTTACAAATTTTGCATCTAACAATTCCTTAATATTTATAGCTCCACAATAACCCATTCCAGATTTTAGACCTCCAACTATCTGATGAACTACCTCTGATAGTGTTCCTTTATAAGCAACTCTTCCAACTATTCCTTCAGGAACCAATTTTTTAGAATTATTTTCATCAGATTGAAAATATCTGTCTTTAGAACCTTTTTGCATTGACTCTATTGATCCCATTCCTCTATATGTTTTAAATTTTCTACCTTCAAAAATAATTGTTTCTCCAGGAGCTTCTTCCACACCTGCAATTACAGATCCTAACATTACTGAATTAGCACCAGCAACTAATGCTTTAACAATATCTCCAGAATATCTAACTCCTCCATCTGCAATTATTGGGATATTTGCTTTTCTACAAACTTTAAAAACATTCATAATTGCAGTAAGTTGTGGAACTCCAACACCAGCAATGACTCTTGTAGTGCATATAGATCCAGGACCTATCCCAACTTTAACAGCATCTGCACCAGCTTCTATTAACATACTTGCTGCTTCAGGTGTTGCTATGTTTCCAACAACAACATCTATTTCAGAGTATTTATCTTTAATTTTTTTTAATACTTCAACAACACCAGCAGAATGTCCATGAGCAGTATCAATAACAATAGCATCTACAGAAGATTTTGATAAAGAATATACTCTATCCATAACATCTCCAGTAATACCAACTGCAGCTGCAACTCGTAATCTTCCAAATTTATCTTTACATGCATTTGGTCTCATTCTATTCTTTTCAATATCTTTAAATGTAATAAGCCCTATTAATTTATTTTCTGAATTTACTACTGGCAACTTTTCTATCTTATTTTCTTGTAATATTTTTTCAGCATTTTCAAGATCTGTCATTTGAGTAGTAATCAAATCTTCAGTGGTCATTATTTTTGCAATAGATAGAGAAAGATCCTTCTCAAACCTTAAATCTCTATTTGTAATAATCCCTATCAGCATATTATCTTTATCTACTACAGGTATACCTCCAATTTTATTTTCTTTCATTATTTCAAGTGCCTGTTCCATTGTAGCATCACTTTCAAGAGTAATAGGATCTAAAATCATTCCACTCTCTGATCTTTTTACCTTTCTAACTTCAGATGCTTGTGATTCAATACTCATATTTTTATGAAGAACACCTATTCCACCTTCTTGAGCAATTGCAATAGCCATATTTGATTCAGTAACAGTATCCATTGCAGCAGATATTATTGGAATATTTAAAGCAATATTTTTAGAAAAATAAGTGCTAGTATTGACAGTATTTGGTAAGCACTCAGAGTATCTAGGAATTACTAGTACATCATCAAACGTAAGACCTTCAAGTATAATTTTATTTTTATCTTCCATTAATTAACACTTATTAAAATTATCTGCAAAAGTAATGAATTTTATTTTTTTAGTAGCTAAATTATAATGAAATAGGAGTTAATCAATAGAATGGGGCAGCTATCTTATTAAAGAAATTATATCAGTTTTTTCTGAAAATTCACCTAATCCATTTATGTATTTTATATGATATACGTAAACTCCTTGTTGAGCTTCCTTTCCATTATATCTTCCATCCCATCCTTTGGAAGGGTCATTAGTAACAAATATTAACTCACCAGATCTTGTAAACACACTAAAACTATAACCAATTTCAGAAACAAAAGAGGTCACTGGTCTAAATAATTCATTATGCTCATCATCATTAGGAGTAAATGTATTTGGAACAAAAATTTTAGGATGTTGAGAAATACATGCCTCATTTGAAAAGCTTGTCTCAGAAAAACCATGATCATTTGATGTTCCCTCAACAGCTTCTATATAGTAACAAAACCTGCCATTTCCGTTTATAAATTCAGTAACAACATCTACATATATTAAAGAATCACCTGGATAAAAAACATGTATTGGAAGTAAACCATATGGTTCTCTATTAACAGATCTATATAAATTATAATGAGAAACACCTCCTAACCAATCAATATAATTATTAAACCAAATAGTATTTGAATATTCATCTATATAAAGTGTGTTACCATAAGTGTCATTTGTTTGAGCTTCACATAAAATAGTTTGAGAAATAGATGTGTCTATTTCCAATGAAGCAACTATTGGTGATGAAACTCTCCTACCACAAGTATCTACAGGAAAAATTCTATATTGATAGAAATCCAATTTAGATTCAATATCATTATCGTGGTAATATATCATGTCTCCATTGATAGGGAATGGAATATCAGCTATGTGTTGAAAATTATTTGAATTTCTTATAGATCTATCTATCTCAAAATAATCAATAATAGCTGTGTTATCAATATAACAACTTATATCTGCGGCTCCATTTACGTGATCAATTGTTGATTTAGTTATATAATTAAAATCAGGTCTTTTAGGTAAATCAGCTGATATTTCTATCATATCAGAAACTGCTTCATATGAAGAGTCTGAATTATATGCTAAAATATTTATTTCATATACGCATGAATTAATAATATCTTCTAATATATATGTAGTTTGGTTACCTTCTAATCTAACTGTAGGTCTGGGATCAATTAGACAAGTAGATTCATTAATGACAACATTATAGTGATTAGTCCCTCCATTCCAATTAATATATGGATTCCATTCAAGAGTAATTGTATGATCACACGCTTCAACTGTAGATTCTAAATTTATTGAATTATGAATTCTGCTAGTGTCAGAAAAATTACCACATGAATCATAAGCTCTTACCGAATATAATTCAGAAAAAAAGTTAGCCTCAGAATTTAAATCTATAAATGAAGTGTTATTAATTCCAGTATTAGTACCAATATTGACTAATAACCCATCTGAGTCCTTTTTATATATATCATAGTAATCTGCACCACTTGATGAGGTCCAACTAATAACAGATTTTCCAGATGTATTTACAGATACATCTTTAATTATAGGTTTGTCTGGTGATAAAGTATCTAATAAATTAACAGAATTAATATTAGACTTAGAAAAGCATCCACTTGCATCCTCTATATCTAAATAAAATTCAGGAAAATAATCACAAATTTCAATATCATGTTGGTAAGTTAATCCTGTAGTATTATATATTAAGTTAAAATTAGGATTTGGGTTCTTTTGATAAATATTATAATCTATTGAAGAGGTAATTAATAATGGATCAGAAATAGAATTCCATTGGAGATTTGCCTCAACTCCAAAATTTATAGCATTTATATCTAAATATATTGTAGATAGAGTATCAGAATTTAAATCTCCTGCAGAAATACCACAACCTTCTTCAGTGGATAAATAATAATACTGAGGAGCATCATTTGCACCTGCCATTACATGAGTAAAAGTTGTAGAAGGGTAAAAAACACTATCAATCAATTGAAAAGGACCGTTAGGGTTGTTAGAATACCAAACCATATAAGGTTCTTGAGTTGGTGGTGCTCCATCAACAAATTTCCAAGTTAAATTTACATCTCCATTTTCTAAAACTTCAGTACATCTTAAATCAGGTACTGGAGGAACCACAGTTATCTTTATTGTAGCTATACTAATACCATTTGTTGGACACATATCATCCTCAGCTTTAATCAAGAATGTAAAAACATTAGAAGTAGTATTACATCCAACATCAGCTGTCATATGTGAACAATCTGTTTGCCATTCAAAAACACCTGAAACAATTCCAGGAGCACTAAACGGTGGAGTTATTCCATTACCATTATTAAAAGTTGCGCATGGAGGATTAGCACAGCTATTAACATTGATAAAATCAGTAGCGAACTGACCGCCTGAAACATCTAAAGTTATTTCTTGGAATTGTCCACCATTATATGTATCTAAATCTTCTGCTTCAATATTAAATTGAACTAATTGACCAGCATAAACAGTCGTTTCATAGGTAGGTAATCCAGTAAATGGATCAATATAAGGAGCAGTTATAATTGGAGGGTCATTAAAACCATCTTGGGGCTGATTGTAGAGAGACCAATCTTCCATTATTACTTGAACTTCTCTATATATCTCAGCTACTAATTGACCACATTTCCTCGCTTCAACCTTAATACAGGTGACAAATATACCCGGAGTGTTAGAATTATAAGTGATCTTTCCTGTACTAGCGTCTAATGTAGGACTTCCAGGTATAGGAGAATTTACAGAATATGGAGCAGAAAATACTAACGCTGTAGAATTTGGAAGTGAAGGATTATAAGAAAATGCATCTCCCAATGGATCTGCCCATGAATAAGAAAGTTCATCTAATTCATCATCAGAAGCATTATGAGAATATGAAAATTCATAACCAGTATTAATAATACATTTTGCTTTCTCTTTAAATTCAGGGGAGGAATCAAAACATGGATCTGCAGGTATCGCATTACCAGTAGTTGGATCAGTATATGGGTACATAACTGCTCTAAGAGTCCATGAATCATCAGCCATACCATTAGTTATAGAACTACTTCTACAACAACTACCCCATGTAAAATGCCAACCTTCTGCAGGTGGTGTTCCAATTAAACTTATAGGATCAGATCTCCACACATATTCCTCCACTGCTCCAAGATTTCCTGAAGAACAATTAAAACATGAATTACCTGACAATGCACTTCCAGTTGGAGATATATCATCTATAGATATAAAATTCAATAAAATAGGAGTTTGATTTCCTAAAGAAGGATAATTATGAGCATTTAGTGTTTGAGCAGTTTGTGAAAAAGTTATCCCATTACAATCTCTATATACTTTCATTTCAAAAATATATTTTCCAAGATTTGGTCCAGATTTAATACATTCCCATGTAATTTCTCCTCCCATAAAATGAGAAGCGAAAGATGAAAATGAACTAAAGATAATAAATATTATTAATATTTTTCTTCCCTTCTTCATAGAATATAATTTATCTAGATATTTGTATCTTTTTACTATAAACTTTATCTTTTACTATAATCTCCAACAAATATGTACCTACATTAATATCAGAAACATCAATAACAGAAGATTTATCATTGGATTCTAAAACAATTTTTCCTAATATATCTGAAATAATAATAGCATCATAATCTCCATTCACATTTAATAAATCATCAGATGGAACAGGAAATACATTTATATTATATGGGATGTTTTCTAATGAATTCCAAGGGTCAGTACCAGCAGAAAAATTTGATTCATGTTCAACGCCTGAAGCAATTCCATCTGCACATGTATTAGAAGCTCCATCTATAATACTATAAGTTTGTCCATCACCATTTATAATTAATAGAGTATAACACTCATTTGGATTAATATTAGCTGGATAATTACTAGCTCCACCATATCCAGAGGCTTCTACACCTCCAGAACTATTTTTCAAATACCATGATGTAGTATTATCTCCACTAACATTTATTGATATTGGTGACGCCCAATATGCATTGTCATATCCAAAATCTACATAAATATCTTCCTCATCTCCATTTGTTCTAGTATCAGTTGTACCGTTAGGATTAACAACTCTTGCTGAATAAACACCAGCTATACTAACTATATGGTTAATTGTAACTGTAGTTCTACTATGAGGAGATAAATTTCCTGTCCAATTTTCAGTAGCAATCAATTGGCCAGATGGATTTCTTAACTCTATTATTGCAGACTGCAAATCTGTATTAGAACTTGCATTATATAAATCTACTTCTACCATATATCCTGATGGACAACCAGCAATACCATGATGTTTTAATAGAGTAGCATCAACACCACTAAAATTAAAAGCTGAAGGACAGCTAGATTTAACTGTAGTAAATAATGACCACCAATCATAGTTTACTGAAATCTCTGGAGCAAGATTTCCACAATGCAAATATAAAGTAGGAACTCCGGGTGTATTATAATGTGCATCTACCAAAGTCCCTTGTGAATTCGGACCAATAATTGGGCATAGAGTACCTGTTAGAAAATCACCTTGAGAGCCTGAACCTCCTTGTAAAAGTGCTAATGATGAATTAGCATCAACATCTGTAAATATTGCCATTAATTCATCTGTCCCATCTGGACCAAAGTCATGATGAAGATAACTCATCGCATGACTTTGATGGAAAGCATAACAAGGACCACACCAGTGAGCTGATATGTCAACTAATACAGTCTTGCCTTCATTAATATAAGTTTGCAAATTGTGTGAATTACCGTTAATGTCATTAGCTGTCCAATAGGTTCCATACCATTGAGAACTTGACGTAAAGTATAATAAGACAGATATTATAGTAAGAATTTTTTTCATTATATTATTTTTTTTCAAATATAATAATTATTATTCAAAATGAAAAATGATTAACTTTTTCTTTTTGTAAATTAAATTCAGAAATTATATCATCTATTATTTCTGAAGCAGTCTGAATTTTTTTAATAGATGCTGATACTTGACCAATTTCTAATTCACCATTAATTAAGTCTCCTTCAAACATTCCTTTTTTAGACCTTCCTTTACCTAATAAATTTCTCATATCTTTAATAGAATCTCCTCTATTTTCAGCTTCATTAACCAATTTATAAAAATCATTTTTTAATAATCTTACAGCAGTAAGATCTTTTAAAGTCAATATAGTATCACTTTCACTAGCTCTTAGAACCTCATTTTTAAAATTAATGTGAGCAGATGATTCTTCAGAAACAGCAAATCTACTTCCTATCTGAACTCCATCAGCTCCTAAACAAAAAGCTGCTAACATTGATCGACCACAACCAATACCACCTGCAGCAATTATTGGTAAAGAAATATTTCTAGAAACATTTGACACAAGACACATAGTTGTTATTTCTTCCTTTCCATTATGACCACCTGCCTCAAAACCTTCAACCACTACTGCATCTACTCCTGAATCTTGGGCTTTTCTAGCAAATTTGAGACTTGAAGTAACATGTACTACTGTTACACCATTTTCTTTTAAAAAAGCGGTATGTTTGCTTGGATCTCCTGCTGAAGTAAATACAATTTTAACACCATTTTCAACAATATTTTTTAAATGAGAATCAATATCAGGGTAAATTAACGGTATATTTACTCCAAAAGGATTCGAAGTAGACTCTTGACATTTTTTGATATGTTTAACTAATACTTCTGGATACATAGATCCTGAACCTAACAATCCCAATCCTCCAGAATTACTAACTGCTGATGCTAATTCCCATCCACTACACCAAATCATACCACCCTGAATTATTGGATATTTAATTCCAAAAAGTTTCGTAATTTTATTCATATTAATCTTATATTTGTGCAAATTAAATTTTCAGCCAAAATACTACTAAATTATGAATAAAGATAAAAAAATATTTGATTTGATTCAAAAAGAAAACCTAAGACAAATTAGAGGAATTGAGTTAATTGCATCAGAAAATTTTGTAAGCAAAGATGTAATGGAATCCATGGGAAGCTGCCTTACTAATAAATATGCTGAAGGATATCCAAACAAAAGATATTATGGAGGATGTGAAGTAGTAGATGAAGTTGAAAATCTAGCGATAAATAGAGCAAAAAAATTATTTGGGGTAAATTATGTTAATGTTCAACCTCATTCAGGTTCACAAGCAAATTCATCAGTAATGCTTTCTTGTCTGAATCCTGGAGATAAAATATTAGGTTTCAATCTTTCCCATGGAGGGCATTTAACTCATGGTTCACCAGTAAATTTTTCTGGAAAACTATATAACACGTCTTTTTATAACATTAGTAAAGATACAGGAAAACTAGACTATAATAAGATTGAGGATACAGCAAAAAAAGAAAAACCTAAATTAATAATTTGTGGAGCATCTGCTTATTCTCAAGATTGGGATTACAAAAAGTTTAGAGAAATTGCTGAAAAAACAGGATCTTTATTGCTAGCTGACATATCTCATCCAGCTGGGCTAATTGCTGCCAACCTATTAAACAATCCAGTTCCACACTGCCATATAATTACAAGTACTACACACAAAACTCTTAGAGGACCAAGAGGTGGAATAATCATGATGGGTGAAGATTTTGAAAATCCATGGGGATTAAAAACTCCTAAAGGCAAAATAAAAATGATGTCTAATATATTAAATTCAGGTGTTTTTCCTGGATCTCAAGGAGGGCCTCTAGAGCATGTTATTGCCGCAAAAGCAGTAGCTTTTAATGAAGCGTTATCTGAAAATTTTATCAAATATGGTCAACAAGTAATATTAAATGCAAAAAAAATGGCTAAATGTTTTGTTGATAAAGGATATAATGTCATTTCAGGGGGGACTGAAAATCACTGCATGTTGATTGATTTAAGAAACAAAAATATTACAGGCAAAAAAGCGGAAAATATTTTAGTAGAAGCTGATATTACATTAAATAAAAATATGGTTCCATTTGACACAGAGTCACCATTTATTACATCTGGCATTAGAATTGGAACACCAGCAATTACCACAAGAGGTGTAAAGGAAGATACAATACCATATATAGTTGAACTAATTGATGATGTAATAGTAAATTGTGAAAACAAAAAACATATTGAAAACATTAAAACTAAAGTAAATAAACTTATGTCAGAATTCCCTATCTATTCATACTAAAATAATATTTTGATGAATAAAGAAAATCTAGAGAATGAACAAAAAGAAATTCTTAACAGGTATAGAAATCTCTTAAGATCATGTGCAGACAAAACTAACAAAGACGATAAAAAATTAATTAGAAAAGCTTTCAATTTAGCTGTAGACGCACACAAAGAAGCAAGAAGAAAATCAGGAGAACCATACATATATCATCCAATTGCAGTAGCACATATAACAGCAAAAGAAATAGGACTAGGAGCAACCTCAATTGTTTGTGCCTTATTACATGATGTAGTCGAAGATACAGACTATGAAATTGAAGATATTGAAAGAATTTTTGGTAAAAAAATATCAAGAATAATTGAGGGACTTACTAAGATTTCTGAAGTATTTGATCAGGACATTTCTCTTCAAGCAGAAAATTTTCGAAAAATGCTACTAACATTATCTGACGATGTAAGAGTTATTTTAATAAAGCTAGCAGATCGCCTTCATAATATGAGAACTTTAGAATCAATGCCTGATCAAAAGAAGAAGAAAATTTCATCTGAAACATTGTATTTGTATGCGCCACTAGCTCATAGACTAGGACTCTATCCAATAAAAACAGAATTGGAAGACTTAAGTCTTAAACATACTCAAAATGATGAATATAGAGATATTTCAAATAAATTAAATAACACTAAAGAAGAAAGGAAAAAATATATTAGGAAATTTATCAGACCTATAAGAAGAGTGTTAAAAGAAAAGGAGTTATCATTTAAAATTATAGGCAGACCAAAATCAATATATTCTATTAGAAAAAAAATGAAAAAACAAAATATTGATTTTGATCATGTATTTGATAAATTTGCAATAAGAATAATTCTGGATACTCCTACAGAAAGAGAGAAGTCAGACTGTTGGAGAGTTTATTCATTTGTTACAGATTTTTACAAACCTAACCCTGACAGATTAAGAGACTGGATCTCAACACCAAAATCAAATGGATATGAATCACTACACACTACGGTAATGGGTCCAGATGGAAAATGGGTAGAGGTACAAATTAGAAGTTTAAGAATGGATGATATTGCTGAAAAAGGATATGCAGCACATTGGAAATACAAAAATGAAAATTCTAAAAGATCTTCACTAGATACTTGGATAAATAAAATTAGAGAGTTAATAGATAATTCTGAAACAAATGCAATTGAATTTATTGATGAATTTAAATTAAACTTGTTTTCAAGTGAAATTTTTATATTTACTCCAAATGGAGATCTGAAAATATTACCAAAGAAATCTACAGCTTTAGATTTTGCTTTTGAAATACATTCTGATGTTGGGGCACATTGCTTAGGAGCTAAAGTGAATGGAAAATTAGTTCCTTTAAGCCACTCACTTTCTAGCGGAGACCAAGTAGAAATAATTACATCTGACAAACAAAAACCAAAAAAAGATTGGCTACGATTTGTTGTAACAGCCCGAGCGAAAGCAAAAATCAAATCATCATTAAAAGAAGAGAAAAAAGAAATAGCAAAAATCGGAAAAGAAATTGCTTCTAGAAAGTTAAGACATTTAAAAACTAAATTAGACAAGAAAACAGAAACTGAACTAATTAAATTTTTTAATAAAAACACCTCACTTGATATATACTACAATTTCGGAACAGGATCAATAACAAATATGCAAATTAAAGATTTTGTTAAAGCTAAAAATTCTGGATGGTATGAAATTATTAAAAGAAAAATTTACAAAGGAAAACAAAGTATTTATCCAACTCAAAAATCCAATAAAATTATTGTATTTAGTCAAGATGAGGAAATTCTCCCATATAAACTAGCTAATTGTTGCAATCCAATACCTGGAGATAATATTTTTGGATTTACTACTGTAGAAAAAGGGATTAATATTCATAAGAATGATTGTCCAAATTCAATTCAACTAAGATCTAATTATTCATATAGAATTATTGAAGCTAAATGGATAGATAAAGAAAATATTGATTTTATTGCAATACTAAATATTAAAGGGATTGATAGATTAGGACTGATCAATAGTGTCACAAAGATTATATCAACACAAATGAATGTGAATATGAGAGCTATAAATATTGATAGTAATGACGGGGTTTTTGAAGGTGAAATAACCTTATTTGTTCATAATGTAAGTGTATTAAATTCATTAATTGAAAAACTAAAATCAGTAGATGGAGTTACTAAAATTAAAAGGATCTATAACAAAGATAAAAATTATTAATTTTTTATTCTAATCTAATAAACTATTTTTATATTTTTACAGAAATTATAAATAATATTTATGTCTGACACAGAAGTACATAAAAAGGTTACTGATATTTTTACAAATTATTTAATAAAAAATAAACATAGGAAGACACCTGAGAGATACGCAATTCTTAATGAAATTTATCAAACAAATGGTCATTTTGATGTTGAGGATATGTACTTGAGAATGAAAACTAATAATTATAGAGTAAGCAGAGCAACACTTTACAACACAATAGAAATACTATTAGACTGTAAATTAATTCGCAAACATCAATTTGGTAAAATTCAAGCTCAATATGAAACAAGCTTTCGCAGCAGACAGCATGATCATATAATTTGCAGTAAGTGTGATAATGTAATTGAGTTTTGTGATCCTAGAATACAAAATATTAAAGATAGTATCTTTGAAAATATGAATTTTATAATTGAATACCATTCTCTAAACTTTTATGGTATATGTAGAAATTGTCAAAAAAATAAAATATGAAGGCAGATGTACTTTTAGGATTACAATGGGGAGATGAAGGGAAAGGAAAAATAGTTGATGTCCTTACCAATAATTATGATATTATAGCTAGGTTTCAAGGGGGTCCAAATGCAGGGCATACATTAGAATTTGATGGAATCAAACATGTTCTACATACTATTCCCTCTGGTATTTTCAGAAAAGGATCTATTAATATTATTGGAAATGGAGTTGTAATTGACCCTGTAATATTCAAAAAAGAAATTGACGATATATTAAAATTAAATATACATTTTTCTGAACTATTAATTTCAAAAAAAGCACATTTGATACTACCAACTCATAAAATTATTGATGCTGCATCAGAAAGGTCAAAAGGTAAAAATAAAATTGGATCAACATTAAAGGGGATTGGGCCAACTTACATGGACAAAACTGGAAGAAATGGAATAAGAGTTGGTGATATATCATCTGAAAACTTCAAATTAAAATACGAAAAGTTAAAAAGTAAACATTTACAAATTTTAAATTTTTATGATTTTAAATATGATTTAGAAGCAATTGAGAAAGAGTGGTTTGAAAGCTTAGAATATCTATTGAAATTCCCTAATATAGACTCTGAACATTATATACACAACTCTATTAAAGAAGGTAAAAAAATATTAGCAGAAGGAGCACAAGGAACTCTTTTAGATATAGATTTTGGATCATATCCTTTCGTAACTTCATCGAATACTATTACAGCTGGAGCTTGCACTGGTTTAGGTATAGCTCCAAATAAAATTGGAGAGGTTATTGGTATTTTTAAAGCATATTGTACTAGAGTTGGAAGTGGCCCCTTCCCTACCGAACTTTTTAATGATATTGGGAAGAAAATTGCTAAAGTAGGAAATGAATTTGGAGCAACTACTGGAAGACCAAGAAGGTGTGGATGGATAGATATACCAGCATTGAAATATGCAATTAATATTAATGGGGTTACAAAACTAAATATGATGAAAGCTGATGTTCTATCAGGAATAAAACAAATTAAAGTATGTACTCATTATGAATTAAATGGTAAAAAAATTGATTATCTTCCATTTGAAGACAATGAAAATTTAATCCCAGTGTATAAAAATCTAGATGGATGGGATCAAGATATTTCAGAAATATGTTCATTGAAAGACGCTCCAGTCGAATTACACAAATACATTTCATATTTAGAAAAAGAACTTGAAACTCCAATTACAATTATATCAGTTGGACCTGATAGAAAACAGACATTTTTTAGATAAATTGAAAGTTTTTTTCAACATATTAATGCTATTATTTAGTATTAAATCCTATTCTCAAAATTCAGAAAAAATAGAATTAATCTACGCTGAAAAACTAAAGAACGGACCAGTGAATTCAAATTATTGGTTATGTACTGGAGATGTTTTATTTTCTCATAATAGTACAAATATGAATTGCGACTATTCTCATCATTATATTAAAGAGAATAAAATGATAGCTTTTGGTAACATAAAAATAAATAGAGGTGACACACTTACAGTACTTGGGAATAAACTAATTTATGATGGAAATAGTAATATTGCTCATCTAAGTGGAAATGTTTTATTAAGGGATAATCACACTCAATTATCAACCAAAGAAATTATATTAGATTTTAATAAAAATATTGCATATTATCCAAGCAAAGGGATAATTACAGAGAATGACGTCAAACTTTCATCATTAAAAGGTTCTTATAATACAAAATCAAACTATTTCTACTTCAAAGATAATGTAGAGGTAGTTGGACCTAATTATAATGTAATAACTGACACACTAAATTACAATTCTAAAACAAAAACTACTTTTTTCATTGGTCCAACTTTTATATATTCAAATGAAAATACTATATACTGTGAAAATGGTTGGTACAACACGTTAACAGATTTATCACAATTTAAAGAAAATGCCTATTTAACAAACGGAGAGAAAAAAATAATGGGAGACAGTTTATTTTATAACAGAAATACGGGATATGGCAAAGCAATGAATAATGTTATAATGTTAGATACTTCAAGTAAGATTTGTGCAAATGGAGAATTAGCAGAATACTTTGAGGAGGAAGAAAAAATAATTATCCAAGAAAAAACTAACTTAAACATATTAATTGAAAAAGATACTATATTTATTAACTCTGATAAATTTATTTATTGTAAGAAAAACACAAAATATATATTAGCATTTAATAATGTAAAAACATATAATCAAGATTTTCAATCAATATGTGATTCAATGTATTACAATATTTCTGACTCGACAATTGAATTGTTTAAAGATCCAATAATATGGACAAATGACATTCAAATATCTTCTGACAGTATTAAAATTTCATTATACAAAGAAAAAATTGATAAAATGATATTCTATCCAAATCCTATGATAGTATATGAAGCTGATGAAACATATTTTAATCAAATTAAAGGAAAATTAATGGAAGCACATTTTAATAATGGTGAATTAAAAAAAGTAAATATAATTGGAAATTCAGAGTCATTATTTTTAATTGAAGAAGAAAATGGATTGGATATTGGTTTTAACAAAGCTATTTCCAGTGATATCACAATGAAAATGAAAAGTGGAGAAATTTATAATCTGATATATAAAAAATCACCAAATTCAATTACAATTCCAATTGAAAAAATTGAAGAAGAGAATAAAATGTTAGAGGGTTTTATTTGGAAAATAAAAGAAAAACCTGTAGATAGAAAAGATATCATTCAGTGATAATGAAAGAAGTTCTTCTGTTCTTTCTTCTATTTTCATCATTATTATTTAAAAATAAAGGTTTTTGTTCCCCGTATCCTTGAAAAGTTAACCTAGTACTAGAAATTCCTTCAGACAATAAATAATCATATACACTTTTAGCTCTATTATTAGATAATTTAAGATTATCATCTTTATTTCCAATATCGTCAGTATGTCCTTCAATATGAATATTAATCATTAAATTCTTTTGTAAGAAGTTTACTAAAAAATCCAATTCTAAGTACGAATTATTTGTTAATTGATAAGAATTTGACTCAAAATTAACATTTTCAAAAATTATCTCATTACCAATTTTTTGTGTAATTATATTAATTTCTAAATTAGACAAACTATCAGCTCTCTTTTCGTAAGGTAACTTAAAATAAAAAATATCTTCCTTTCCATAACCTTCTATATCAGAAGTGAAATAAGCTGTTTTACCATCAGAAGAAACAATTAATGAATTCTCCTTTCTATGAGAATTTATTGGATAACCTAAATTTTCAGGAATATTCCATGATGACTCAGAATTTTTTCTCTTACTGAAAAATAAATCATAATCACCCATCCCCAAATGACCCTTAGATGAAAAATACAAAGTAATATTATCAGGATGAAGATATGGTGACATTTCATTATGTTTAGTGTTAATAATTGGCCCAAGGTTCTCTGGCTTTAAGAAACCATTTATACCAATCTCTGATCTCCAAATATCATCTCCTCCATAACCTCCATTCCTATTACTGACAAAATATAGATATTTCATGTCAGGAGAAAAACAAGGTTGACTTTCCCATTTTCTAGTATTCAAATAAGATAAGTTCTTAGGAACACTCCAAATGCCCCCCACTTTTTCGCAAAAATATAAATCACAACTTCCTATACCATCTTTTCGATTACATGAAGTAAATACAAGAAATTTACCATCTGGAGATAATGTTATAGAACCTTCATTATAAAGAGTATTAATAGTCATTTCCGATGATTCACCCCAAATATTATTATTTTTTTCTGAAAAATAAAAATCCTCTTGATATATATCTCCCTTTAAATCTACCTTCCTAGTGAAAATAAATTTATTTCCATCTGCTGAGATATATGGCAGATATTCTGAATATTCAGAATTAATTTTTGAACCCATATTTTTAAATGTAAAATTTACAGGGTTTTTAATTAATTCAATCGCAAATTTGCAATTATTAATATAATAGTTATACTCCTGAACAATAACAGGGTCTGTATTATCATTAATAAAATTTCCTATATGATCTAAATATTTAATAGATTTATTATAAAACCCATGAGTAAAACATTTTTTTGCAAAATCTAAAATTGGAATTAAATTATTTATATTAATATCATAAAATATAAAATACTCAAATTCACTTCTTTCAAAATCTTCTTGTGCCCAATAAATTTTATGTAATAATAAGTGTGGTTTTTTCCACTTTTTATTTTTTTTTAATAGTTTCCTTGTGAGCTCCTCTGCTTCTAACAACTCATTAGTTGATATTAATTTTTCAATTTTAATATAAGTACTAAATTCCTTTTTTGTCTGAGAGAAAATTAATAATGGAACAAATAAAAATATAAATAAAATTATTCTCATCATTAAGGTATTTTTAAGTATTTATGAGTTTGAATAGAAATTTGCCATTCAGGATTAGACATAACATAATCAATTATAAACGGTGTTATAATTTCTTTATTGCTCCATTCAGGTTGTAGAAATAATTTACATTTTTCTGAGATTCCTTTCCTTTGCCTTTCAGCCCATTTAAAATCATTTTTGTTTTTAATTATAACCTTTAATTCATCTGCATGAATTCTAATACTCTCTAGAGGTCTTTGAAATTTTTTTGGAGACAAACAAATCCATTCCCATTCTCCAGAAATTGCATGACTTCCAGATGTTTCCAAATGTCTTTTATATCCCATTTGGAATAGCTTATCAGTGAGAAAAGACATATTCCACATTAAAGGCTCACCTCCAGTAACTACAACAGTATCTGTAGGTGTCTTTTTTATTGGTCGAAGCATGTCAATAACTTTAGTATATTCATGATTATCCGCATTCCAACTATCTTTAACATCACACCATTCACATCCAACATCACAACCACCAATTCTTAAAAAATATGCAGAATTACCAGCGTAATGACCTTCTCCTTGTATACTATAAAACCCTTCCATCAATGGAAGTATAATTCCTTTATTTAATTCTAATTTCATTAAAGCAAAAATAAGATTTTATATGAAGTAAAATATAAAGAATCTTATCTTTGCATAAAATTACAATATAATGAAAAAACAACTCATAGAATGTGTTCCAAATATTTCAGAAGGAAGAGATGAAAATAAAATTAAAATTATATCATCTGTAGTAAAAGAAATTGATGGAGTTAAATTACTAAACGTTGATCCAGGTAAGGCAACAAACAGAACTGTAATAACATTTGTAGGAGAACCTGAAAAGGTAATTGAAGCTGCATTTTTATTAATTAAAAAAGCACAAGAATTAATTGACATGAGTAAACATATTGGGGAACATCCAAGAATGGGGGCTACTGATGTTTGTCCATTAATTCCAATTGCTAATATTTCCATGGAAGATACAGTAAAATGGGCAAATAAATTAGGTGAAAGAGTCGGGAAAGAACTTAAAATACCAGTATACTTATATGAATCTGCTGCAACTGAAGAGAAGAGAAAAAATCTAGCAAATTGTCGATCTGGAGAATATGAAGGATTAGAAGAAAAAATAAAAAACTCAGAATGGAAGCCAGATTTCGGTCCTTCTGAATTCAATTCATCAATAAAAAAATCAGGAGCGACTGCAATTTCTGCGAGAGATTTTTTAGTAGCTTACAATGTAAACATAAATACAACCTCTACAAGAAGAGCTAATGCAATTGCATTTGACATTCGTGAAGCTGGAAGAATTAAAAGAGAAGGTAATAAGATAACAGGTAAAATAATTCGAGATTCAAACGGAAATCCATTAACAAATCCTGGAATTTTTAAAGCGGTTAAAGGAATTGGTTGGTTTATTGAAGAATATGGTATCGCGCAAATTTCATATAACTTAACAGATATAAATACATCTCCCTTACATGAAGTTTTTGATAAAACTTGCGAAAGAGCAAATGCTAGAGGATTAAGAGTAACTGGATCTGAGCTAGTTGGACTAGTTCCTAAAAAAGTATTAATTGATGCAGGACAACATTTTCTAAAAAAACAAAAAAGATCTCTAGGTATTAATGAAAGTGAAATTATAAAAATAGCTGTAAAATCATTAGGATTAGATGAATTGTCATCATTTAATCCAAAAGAAAGAATAATAGAATATATGTTAGAAAATGAAGATGAAAGTAGATTAATAAATATGAATCTTCAAGAATTTGCATATGAAACATCGAGTGAGAGTCCTGCACCTGGAGGTGGTTCTATTTCTGCTTACTGTGGTGCACTAGGAGTGTCATTGGGTACAATGGTAGCAAATCTCTCATCACATAAAAGAGGATGGGATGATCAATGGGAAGTATTCTCTAATTGGGCATCAAAGGGAATGAAATTTCAAGAAATTCTATTGAAACTAGTAGATGAAGATACACGCGCATTCAATAAAATTATGGAAGCCTATAAATTACCAAATAATTCTAATGAAGAAAAATCACATAGAAAATTAGAAATACAAAATGCAACCAAACATGCAATTATTACTCCATTTAAAGTAATGGAAGCTTCATATGAAGCTATGAAAATAATGAAAGAAATGTCTAAAATTGGCAATCCAAATTCCGTAACCGACGCTTGTGTAGGAGCTCTATGCGCTAGAACAGCTGTAATTGGAGCCTTCTTAAATGTAAAAATAAATTGTGGAGATTATGAAGATAAATCTTTTGTTAATAATATAATTGAAAAAGGAAATGATTTAGTAAAAAAAACTAATATATTAGAAAAAGAAATTATGAAAATTACCAATAGTAAAATTTAATTATATTAGCAATAAAATTAGAAAACATGAAAACTAAATTATTATTTATATTTACACTATCACTTTTACTTTTTTCATCTTGTCAAAAATGTCAAGATTGTGAAATAAAGTATGAATACATTAATAATGAAGATGTATCTCCAATTTATGAGTTAGCAGCAGCTATTCAAGGATTTGATTCATGGGATCAGTATTGGAACTCTACAGACTCAATACAATTACTTAATAAAGAATATTGTGATGATGAACTCTCAGAAAAACAGGATTATTCTCAAGAATATGACACTGATAGTAGTGGAATTAATGACTTTAGAATATATTATGACTGTAAATAAAGATAATCTAATGCTTCTTTCAATAAATTATTAGTTAATTCTTTACTTTCATATCTTCTTTTCAAAAACTTTCCGACCCTTCTAATTCCAGATACTGAGTTAGTAAGAAACAATTCATCTGCCTCATTAATTTCATCTAAAGTTATACTTTTTTCAATAACATTAAAATTTTCAACGATAAAACTACGGAACGTTCCATCAATACAACCATCAGATATCGGTGGGGTAATTAATTTATTTTGTTTAAAAATAAATAAATTCGAATTAGTACTCTCTATTACTAAATTATCATTATTCAATATTAAAACGTCATCGAAATTATTTTTTTTAGAATAAATGGAAGCTAAAACATATAAAATTGAAGATGTTGTCTTGAAATTAGATATCACTCCTGCAATCTTCTTTTCATTTAAGAACAAACCTAATTTCAATCCTTTATTAACTTCATTAAATGTATTATTACATTTTTGTGACTGGATAATTATTCTAGATTTATTACTGAAAGGAAAATATTTTCCTAGAGAATCTCTAAAAACAATAACTTTAATGATTCCATCTGCAATATTATTTTTTTTGATTAACTCTTCAAGTTTCTCATTAAAATTAGTGAAATCTATATTAAGATCAAACATTAAATACTTTAATGATTTTTCAATTCTTTTCTGATGGTAATATAAATTAATTGTTTTCTTATTTATAACTCTAATACTTTCAAAAAATCCATCTCCATATAAAAAAGATCTGTTTCTTAATCCTATTTTTAAAGAATCTTCTTTAATTAATTTTAAATTATCTAAGATATATTTTCCCATAAATATAGTATATTGCGAACATAATGTAAAATCTGTATATGAGGAAACTTTTATGTCTCATTTTATTGTTTTTTTGTTCATTATCATATTCACAAATAGTAATTAAAGGTAAAGTTACAGATAAAGTAACAAAAGAGGAATTAATTGGAGCAAATATTATTTATGAAAAAAAACAAATTGGAGTTAATAGTGACATTAATGGAGATTATACAATAGAAATTCCTGTCAATAAATTTCCTATAGAAATATCAATAAGTTATATAGGATATACTAGTGAAAAAATTAAAATT
>CESM01201295.1_pt1 | contig 104400 bp, 96 predicted proteins | sample 361421 | NCBI WGS metagenome assembly CESM01 (sample SAMEA2622219, study PRJEB7988) | marine metagenome | isolation source: saline water (ENVO:00002010), including | reverse complement strand
GGACTTAAAATCCAATGGACAGTAATGTCCGTGCGGGTTCAAGTCCCGCTCCGGGTACTCAAACCGTAGAATATATATTCTACGGTTTTTTTGTATTATTGCTGTAATAAAGGTTAGCTGAAAACTTAAAAGAGTAGGCAAATATTAAAATAATAAATTATGAAAAAATTAATGACAATTTGTGGAGCTTTCTTTTTTGCTTCAGTGGTGTTAACTTCTTGTGGAGATGGGTCACCATCTGCTTGTGATTGCGCTGAGTATTCTTACGATTCACTACAAGAATCTAAAAAAAGTGACAAAACAGAACATAAGTTAAAAGTTATAGAGAAATGGGCTCCAAAATTAAACCCTTGTGAGGAAAAGGCAAAAGCCGATCCATCTTTTAAAGAAGAAATGGATAAATGTTTCAGAAGTTTCTATTAAAAGATTATAATCCTTTAGAGATTAGTAGTGATTTTAACGAGAAAAGTGATTCTAAATCTACTTTGACTTTTTGAATTTTCTGTAAATTTGCTTTATAATTTTACACCTTCATTTAAAGAATGATCTTCAATACTATTGATTTTGCAATATTTTTACCAATAATTTTTATTCTTTATTGGTTTGTAATTTATAAAAATATATTACATCAAAACTTATTAATCACTATATCAAGTTATGTCTTTTATGGATGGTGGGACTGGAGGTTTTTATCGTTAATTGCCTTTAGCACATCAGTTGATTATATTATTGGCAATAAATTATCTATTACTCAGAATAAGAATAGTAGGAAGTTATTACTATTTACAAGCGTCTTTGTTAATCTAGGATTCTTAGGATTTTTTAAATATTACAATTTCTTTTTAGAGAATTTTGTAGATGCATTTTCATTCTTTGGATACTCTATAAATTCTAATTCCTTAAATATAATACTGCCTGTAGGTATTAGTTTTTATACTTTCCAAACTTTAAGTTATACAATTGATGTATATAAAAAGAAGATTAAACCTGCTAAAGATATAATCTCTTTTACTGCATTTGTAAGCTTCTTTCCACAGTTAGTAGCTGGACCGATAGAAAGAGCAAAGAATCTTTTACCACAATTTTATAAGAAAAGAGATTTTGATTATTATAAAGCTGTAGATGGAATGAGGCAAATACTTTTGGGGTTATTTAAGAAGATTGTAATTGCAGATAATTGCGCTGTTTTTGCTGATCAGATTTTTAATAATTATCAAGATTATTCTGGAAGTACACTTATACTAGGAGCTATACTCTTTACTTTTCAAATTTATTGCGATTTTTCAGGATATTCTGATATTGCAATTGGAACGGCAAGATTATTTGGATTCAATCTAATGCAGAATTTTGCATTTCCTTATTTCTCTAGGGATATAGCTGAATTTTGGAGAAGATGGCATATATCTCTGTCTACATGGTTTAGGGATTACTTATACATACCGTTAGGAGGAAGTCGTGGATCAAATTACCAGAAGATAAGAAATGTTTTTATAATTTTCTTAGTTAGTGGATTTTGGCATGGAGCAAATTGGACTTTTATTATATGGGGAGCTCTCAATGCTATATATTTTCTCCCAATTATGTTAATGAAAAGGAATCGAATAAATACAGATATTGTTGCAAAAGATAGATTATTTCCATCTATTAAGGAATTAGTTTCTATAATAATTACTTTTTCTTTAACTGTATTTGCTTGGATCTTTTTTAGATCAGAGAGTGTTAATGATGGATTTGCATATTTGTTTAACATAATAGATTCATCTGTATTCACTTTGCCTGATTTAATTACTCCAAAATTAGAGATGATATATACGTTGTTTTGTATAATTATATTATTATTTTTTGAGTGGAAAAATAGAAAAAAAACACATGCTTTAGAAATAGATCATCTTACTAAATTTAATAGATGGGGTATTTATCTTACAATCATTCTTATGATCATTACATTTGGCACCTTTAATCATAACGAATTTATTTATTTTCAATTTTAATGCAATATGTATAGATTCATAAAAAATATCTTAATTATATCATTTATAATCGTTGCTATACATATAATATTAGCAAATTTTTCTGATGGATCAACAGATAATTTTTATTTAAGATTTACTTCACCAAAACAAAATTCATTAATCATAGGTACTTCTAGATCTGCTCAAGGAATACACTCTGATATCATTGATTCTATTTTAGACTTAGAAGAAATGAATAGTATATATAATTATTCCTTTTCTATAAATAATTCTTCATATGGGGAACAATATTATAATGCAATAAAGAATAAAATAAATACAGGTAGTAAGAATGGTTTATTTATTATTACTGTCGATCCTTGGTCAATTTCTCTAGATACAACATTAAATGAGCATGAGATTGATATTGAGAGTGTATTTTATTCAATGAGATATTATAATTCTTCTCCAAATTATGAATATCTAATTAAAAAATATAAGAAAGGTTGGGGAAATATATTATTGAAACGTCTAGAATCAAACATCCTTTCTAATAAGAAAGATGATATAGGTAAAGTAAATGGCTCCTATACTTATTTACGTAAAGATGGGTTATTAGAAGTATATACAAGAATGGATAGCTCTTATGTGAGAAATAATATTCAAAAGAAGATAAACTCATATATTAAGTTAGTAAGTAGAAATAAATTTTCGGATTTTAGATTTGATTATTTAAAGAAGACCATAGAACTATTAAAAAATTATGGAAAAGTTTATTTAGTTAGAATGCCTGTACATAAATCTTTATTAAAGATTGAGAATTCTTTCGATCCCTATTTTGAAAAAAGAATGATAATTCTTGCTAATAATATGGATATAGAATATCTAGATTTCTCTATTGAATCTGATGAATATTCTTATACAGATGGAAATCATCTACATATTGAAGACGCAAAGAGATTCTCTGTTAATTTGTCAGAACGAATAAAAAAATCCGATTAGTTATTTAAATTTTTTGTAGTAGATTAAAAATCTTTGTTTTTTTAATAAAAATTTTCTATAAATTTGCTCTTATGAAAAAAATTGTTACCATATTTCTTACAACTTTTATTCTATACCCAACTCTTTCTGAATCTCAAGAAAAAAAAATAAAAACTGAATTTAAAATCTGGGGTAATTGTGAAATGTGTAATGAAAAAATTACAAATACTGTGAAGTCAATTAATGGTGTAATATACTTTAAATGGGATGAAAAAACAAAAATTGCTAAAATTAAATACCGTCCTAATTTAACTTCATTAGAAACTATTCAAAAAAAAATCTCTCTATCTGGATATGACACTGAAAATTATAAGAGTCCCGATAAAATATATAACAACTTGCACTATTGTTGCAAGTATGACAGAAATTAAACTATGAAACTAAATTATACAACAACTTTCCTAACTTTTGCTATATTATTATCAATTAATGCTAACTCACAAAAATTATCTAAATCAGAGAAAAAGAGAAAAAAAATAGAACTAAAAAGTTTAACTGAAAATATCACTGATACTGAAATTAGTTATGAAGATTTAAAAAATTTTGATCAAATTAATTTTATTGATAACAAGAGTAATGAATATACAAATGACATTAAATTAATTCATAAATATGAATTACATAAATTTATGCCATTTTATGAGATTTATAATAAAGGAAAAAAATTCTTTATATATAAAGAAGGTTTAGGAAAATCATATCCTAATGAAAAGAATATTGATGAACATATTCAACTGAAACAAATAAAAAATATATATAGTTTTAATAAAGAAAACGAAGAAAAATTTATTCTTTTTGAGTATTCAAGTCTTAAGAAGAATAATGAAATAGAATATTCAGTTATTCCATTAGAAGCATATAATAATAGAATGAATTTCTTAAGAAAGCAAATTAAATTATTAAACATTATTCAAAAAGAAGACTTTAATATTTCATTTAATTCTTATTATAAAACTACAGAGTCATGCCATAATTACGTTTCAGAAAAAAAAGATTTTATTATTGTATCCTCAGAAAATGACGATCAAAAACTTGCCGAAACAACTTTTAAATCCTTTAATGATAATGGATATAAAAAAGTAAGTAAATTCAAATCTAAAGCCTTCAATATAGATATGGATTATTTCTATGTAAATTTTGAATTAGATTCTATTAAATATTATTCATTGGATGTAATCGGACTACTAAATAGCGGGATCTTAAAGGATAGCATTAGATCTTATGGGAAAAGAAAATATCAAACTGAGTCACTTAAAAGATTCTATGACTTAAAAGAATTAATCTGTAAAAACAATGTAGATAATGAAAAACTAATCGACATATATAATAAAGAAGAAATTGAAAAGATGTCTAAGATAGAATTTTGGGATGAAATGATACCAAAAGTTGAAAATTTAGAGAAATACTTGTCTGTAAATTACATTACTATTCCAATGAGTATCAACGCTTTAGAATATGAACAAAACAATACTATTGACAGTGTAGAATTTTCTCTTTCAATGTACAAAATAGATAATCACAGATCAAATAATGGATATAGACAAGGTGTTATGACAAAATGCAGAAACAACTATTGTTGGTATTGTAAATATGATATCAATATTAGTTGCGCATTAAACACTGATGGCAAGCAATATAACAAAAACAAATATTTATATTCATCTATAAATCCTGAAAATATAAGAGATCAATTGATAAGCTCACTTACGCAAATGTTTTGTGAGAAAAGTGGTTTAATCAATTCAAATAATTTGCAGAAAGAAAAGGAAGAAAAATACAAAAAAGAACTTTCTGAAAAATATGGTGAAAAATATACTGAAGCAGCACTTAATGGAGAAATAATTATAGGAATGCCTGAAGACTTACTAACAATTCCATTAAGAGCATGGAATATTGACTCTAGCTCCGAATGGGGAAGGGGGTATTTTATTTATTGTAAATTCAAATTTGACACATCCAAAAGATTGAGAATTACAATAACAGATGGGAAAGTGTCTAATCTTAGTTCTTGGTAATATCAAAATTTAATTGTTTAATTACCAAGATGACCGCATTTTAGTGTTTAATCTTAGGAATTTATAGTCTACTATTTTTTCTTCGTATTTTTCCCAATCACAATCACCTTTTTTAGCATCAATCAAAATAATAACAAATATGTTATTTTATTATGGAGTGTTCTGTTTTTTTATTAATCAAAAATTATATTAAAAAATATCTCCTTACTATCTCTTTTTACTTTTACTACAGTTGAATCTCCAGAATTAAACTTGCTTAATGCTTCCATATAAGTCATTATATCTGTTACAACCATATCTCCCATTTTTACAATAATATCTCCCTTTAAAATTCCTGATCTAGAAGCTGTCTTACCCTTGCTTACACCATCAATTCTTAATCCACCATCATCAAATAAATAATCTGGCATAATACCTAATGTTACGGTAAAATTAGGAGTCTCTTGAGGGTCAGATGTTGTTTCCTGAAAATCAAAATTATCTATTGAAGTTGAACTATATATTATATCAATTACATACGATAAAATCTGATACATCCCTTCAAAATTTATCTTTTCATAATCATCAGAAGGTTTATGATAATCATCATGGGCTCCAGTAAAAAAATGTAAGACCGGAATTTCTTGATTATAAAATGATGTGTGATCAGAAGCTCCCATGCCAGATTCAGTAGTCTTGAGATTAAAATTATAAATATTATTTAAATCAATTAATTTTTCCCATTTGCTACTCGTTCCTGTGCCATTTATTAAAAGAGTGTTTTCAGAATTTAATCTCCCAACCATATCAAAATTAATCATAAATCTAACTCTTTCTAAATTGATAGTAGGATTTTTTACATAATAAGAAGATCCGTAAAGTCCCAATTCTTCTCCAGAAAATGCAATAAATAAAAAATTATAATCTTTATTTACTATTAATTCTGGTATTAAATTAATCATTATACTTACACCACTAGCATTATCATCAGCTCCATTATGTATTTCTTTTTCTCCATCATATAATGACCCTATATGACCCATTCCTAAATGATCATAATGAGCTCCTATTACTACTGTCTCTCTAGCATTATTGTTCCAAAATCCTATTACATTTGTACCAATAATATTTTCTTTATATTCATTTGAATGTGGATTATTCCTAATAAAGGCACTAAAAGTTTGAAGATAAGTTCCATCGTTACCATATGGCAGTAATTGATATTCACTAAACCTTTCAGAGATATACTTTGCTGCTAATTGTTCTCCATATGTACCAGTAAACCTTCCCTCTAAGTCATCTGAAGTTAAATACAACAAATCATTCTTCATCTCATTTAGAATGTTTCTTTCTTGTGAGAAAGAAAAAATACTACATAGTATAAATAAATTAATAATTATTTTTTTCATGATTTCAGTAAGCTTTATATTTGCAATTCAATTAATGCAAAAATATGAAACATCTATATATTAAATCAATTAGTGTATTATTTTTATTTTTAAATACATTCGAAATCATATCTCAAGATAATATTAAATATGAAAATGAAAAACATTTCAAAAATATAAGACAAATTACATTTAGTGGAGAGAATGCAGAAGCATATTGGAGTTTTGATGATTCAAAACTAATTTTTCAATCTACAAATGAAGCTTGGGGTGTGAGTTGTGACCAAATATATATTATTGATACAAGTGAAAGAACATTAAAAGATTCTATTCCAAAAATCCTAAGTTTGGGATTAGGAAGAACAACATGTTCATATTTTCTTCCAGGAGATACTACAATAATATACGCATCAACACATTTGAAAGATGTAAAATGTCCTCATGTTCCAGAAAGGAGAATAAATGGTAAATATGTATGGCCAATATATGATTCTTATGATATTTTTATTGCTGATTTGGATGGAAATATAATTAAGCAAATTACAAAAGAACATGGATATGATGCAGAAGCAACTGTATCTCCAACTGGAGATAAAATTGTTTTTACTTCTATCAGAAGTGGAGATCTAGAATTATATACATGTAATATTGATGGGACAAATATCAAACAAGTTACCAATCAACTTGGATACGATGGAGGAGCTTTCTTTTCAAACGATGGAAAAAAACTAGTATTTAGATCTTCAAGACCAAAAACAGAAAAAGAAATTAAAGAATATAAAAACCTATTATCTAGAGGACTTGTTCAGCCTACTAAAATGGAAATTTACACTTGCAATGTTGATGGATCTGATCTCACACAGGTAACTAACCTTGGAAATGCAAACTGGTCTCCATTTTTTCATCCAAGCGATAAAAAAATTATATTTTGTTCGAATCATGAAAGTAAAATAGGATTCCCTTTTAATTTATATATGATTAATATCGATGGAACAAACTTAGAAAGAATTTCCTATGATAAAACTTTTGACTCATTCCCTGTATTCTCAAATGATGGAAAAAAAATAGTCTTCTCTTCTAATAGAAATAATGGAGGAACCAGAGAAACAAATATCTTTATTGCTGACTGGATTGAATAATATATTTTATTTGATGATATTAATATCTCCAAATTTTTGATGTTTCCAACCTTCAAAATCTTGATAATTAACTTCATATACATAAACTCCCATATTTAAAAATTTTCCAGATTTTTGATTTCTTCCATCCCATCCAGTTTCACAAATTAGATCATTAATGTTACTAGTCTGGTATACTACATTAGAAAATCTATCATAAACAATAAAATTAAAAGTTTCTTGTCTAATTCCATTAAAAGAAATACAAAATTTATCATTTAACTGATCATTATCAGGTGTAAAACTATTTGGAATATAAATCCAATGATTATCTATTACTGTAATATTACGATACGTTGTATCTGAACAATTATTAAAATCTGTAACTATTAATGATGAAGTATATGTGTTGGGGACAGAAGGATAAGTGTGTTGTGGATTAATTATATACTCATTAACAGAATTATCTCCAAAATTCCAAATCCATGATTTAATATAACCTTCTGAATCATCAATTAATTGTGTAGTAACATCTAATATATTTAATGTGTCAGAATCTGTAAAGTGAAAGTCAGCTTTGGGAGATTGATTTACTGTTACAAAAGCCTGACCACTAACTGAACCAACCTCATTTGCATCATAGTAACTTGATAATTCATAAATTCCAGGAATATTTGTATTTAATATAAATGGATTTACAGAAGAAACTATGGTTTCCTTTTCAATACCATTGTGTTTATACGTAAATGTATATGGAGAATTTCCATTAAATGCAAAACTTATTTCAGCTAAAATACTCTCATTATCACAGATAGTATCGTTTCCACTAATAAAAGCATATATAGTTGGTAGTTCATATAATTGTAGTACTAAAGTATCATAATGGTTCACATAGAATGAATCAATTTCATTAGTATTTGAGGGCATTAAATTTAGAGAGTCTGATTCCCAATAACTAAAACCATATAAAGGATCAATCTGTGGTTCAATCACAACAGTATCACCAATAAAATAATTTATTGTAATTGGAAAATTAGTGTAGTTTAATCCATTAATATTGATTGATGTAGATGTTCCAGGTGGATCAATGTTATATACAATATCTCTTGTAGGTGTAGGAGGAATAAAATTTGCAATTATCGTAACATCTCCTTGAGGATTAATAGACAAGGTATCAGCGTTGGGGTCAAAAACATATAATCCATTTGGAATTACTTCCCAATTCTGAAACGTTCCACTTTTAACCTCAAAAGGCAAATTAACACCACCAAACCTCTCATATAGTTCAGGTGTATTCAAGTCATTAATAAAAATATTATCACTCATTTCTACTTCTCCTACTCCAATAATCTCAACAGTAATATTATAAGGCCCTGACAAATTTGGATAGCAAGGAATAAATCCATTGTTCATAGTGCTACACCTAGCAAGAATAAAATCTCTTAAATCTTGAACATTTGACTGCCAAGTAGCATAATTACCTCCCCATGTAGATATTTGACGAGGCATTTCAGGTTCTATCACAGCTATCATACTATCTAATAAATCAATCATGTTTTGACATGATAGTGGCCCTTCAGCTAAATCCTGCCATCTATTTACGTAATCTTGAAAGAAATTATCATTAGTAAGAAACTCATTCCATATAGGAACGTGTCCTTGACCTCCAGGATCATTTAAACTACTAGGATCGCATGGGTCTGCATTTACAGACATCGTAGGGACGCCAGTATAATTAGTTCCATGATCGAATGTATTATCCATGTCCCATAGAGTATATCTCCATTTCTTTTTATCACCATTTGGGTCAAGTCCTCTCCACCATCCAGTATTCCAATTTAACCAATCAGCACATACTACATATGAATTTAATAAAAAATAATCAATTAGACTTCCTGTATTGTACTGATCCTTAGCAATATTATAATTTGCGGGAACTGTCATAGGGTTATTGTCAACAAAATCAACAAAATTATCCCAATCTAGTTGTGCATTTGGAGCTCCATATTCAGTCCATGTATTTCCCCATGTTTTTAAGTATTGAATATTATTTTTATCTTGGTCATAATAATAATCTGTAAAATCATGATCATCTGTTTTCTCTCTAATTTCATAAACACCCCAATAAACTCCATCTAAATAAACTATGCATGATGAGGTTGATCTTTCATCTAATCTTAAACCAGCTAATTGTGATAAGTGGTTTACATAAGCATCTCTAATATGCGCTCCGGTTCCTCCATATGAAAAAGGGTAATTATCATTTGCTGCTGCTTTAACAATGACCCTCTGAAACTTATCTCTATCTTTGGTCATAAATAATTTATCTTGAAGTGCATAATTATATCCAAATTGATCTCTCATCACATAATCAAATCCTCTTTGATCATATGCCCAAGAATCATTTCCATGTTTATTAAATTCTCCAGATCCTTTATCAATGATATTTCCATTTTTATCAAACCATTCAACGGTGCCTTGAGGCTCTAATGATGTAGATCCCCAACCTCCATCTAAAAGATCTAAAACCTGGTCTCCAGATATCGATAGTATAGGTATTGTATGTGTATCATCTATAAAATAAGTACAAAACTCTATAAATGAAGGTAATATCATTGGATTAGAACTATATGATATAGCCTTAAGAACTGTAGTTTGTGTTAAGGTTATTGGTGTGGTATATTGTGTCGATGTATTATTAGGACTACTTCCATCTGTAGTGTAATAAATAGTAACATTAGGATTATTAGACGTAATAATTATTTGAGCACTATTATTATAATATCCGGAAGGGAGAGAAAAAACTGGTGTAAATTCATATTTCTCAAATGCTCCAATATTAGAATTGTTAGGGGTAGGTATTTCAAAAACAGACCAGATTGGTGATCCATCAGTTTCTCTTCCTGTAGAATGAGACTTAATATTAGGCCGAACTGTAACTGAGTCTAAAATATTTTGAGATGGATCAGATAATAATAAAACTTCATTACCCTTCGTCTGTGTAATCTTAAAATTCGTATGTAAACTATTAGCAGAAATCTCATCACGACCAGAACAAAAAACCAATACTACACTATTTGGTGGAATCACATATGAAGACGGCACTTGCCATTTGGTAATGTTAGAAATCTTATCACTTATATAATACCCTCCAATATCTACAGCATTCACTCCGCTATTATAAATTTCTAACCAATCTTCGTATTCCCCATAATTATCCTGATAAGAATCATAATTTGCAGCTGAGTATTCATTTATGAATAATTGAGAAAAACTATCATAAGAAACTAATAAGAAAATTAAAATAAATATCTTTTTCATTATTGCAAATATAAAGAAAAAAAAAATTAAGTATTTATTATTATATTAATAATCAAATGTAAAACAACAATTTCATAAAGATGATATTATATTTAAAATAATCAACCTTATTTTCTATTTTTGCCTTAAAAATATTAGAATACGAATGTCTGAAAAATTATATAAGGATATAAGTACCTTTAAAGTTCTTGCGGATGAATTAATTTCTGAGTTTAATAGTAAAGCCATATCTATAAAACATAATCCTTTAGAAGTATTAAAAAAATTTGACATTTCACTAGATGAAAATGGAATATCTGAAGAAAAATTTATCAAAATACTAAGAAATATAGTACTTAACACCCCAAAAACTTCAGGAAACCTATTCTTTAACCAATTATTTGGAGGTCTTAACAGCAAGGCTGCTCTTGGTGATCTCTTAGCTGTAATATTAAATAACAGTATGGCTACATACAAAATTTCTGGACCTATGGTAGAAATAGAAAAAGAAATTCTCAAAAAAGTTTCATCAATAATTAATTACCCTAAAGAATATGGAGGCACTATTGCTACGGGTGGAAGTATGTGTAATTTTATGGCATTAATAATTGCAAGAGATAAAAAAAATAATACAATAAAAAACAAAGGAAATTCCGGTAAATTAATATGTTATGCTTCTGAAAACGCTCATTACTCAATCGATAAAAATGCTTCCTTTTCTGGAATTGGCAGGGATAATGTAAGACATATCAACACCAACAAAAAAGGAGAAATAGATGTGATAGAATTAGAAAAGAAAATAATTGAAGATAAAAAAAATGGATTAAATCCATTCTTTGTCAATATTAGTATTGGCACTACTGTAATGGGGGCAATAGATCCAATTAAAGAAATTTCAATAATTTGTAAAAAATATGATCTATGGATGCATATTGACGGGTCATACTGTGGTTCAATTATTTTTTCTAATCAATATAAATATCTAATTGAAGGAATTAATGAATCAGACTCATTTTGTTTTAATCCACATAAAACTCTTGGAGCACCGTTATCTTCATCAGTTTTCTTAGTAAGAAACAAAAAACATCTATCAAATTCATTCAGTAACAAAGCTGAATACTTATACCAAACAGATGATGATGATTACAATTTAGGAAAGTTTTCGTTTGAATGTGGGCGTAGGAATAATTCATTAAAATTTTGGACATTATGGAAATCAATAGGAACCAAAGGAATTGAAAAAATGGTTGATCACAACTATGAATTATCTCATTATGCCAGAGAATATATCAAGAAAAATTCAGATAAATACACATTATATAGTTATGAAAATAGTTTGTCAATTTGTTTTAATTATAAAAATATAGATCCAATAAAATTATGTACAGAATTATATAATAAAAACAAATTAATGGTTGGGTATGGAAATCATAAAAACAACACCTTTGTACGTCTAGTTACTGTAAACAGAGAGAATACGAAAAATGATATTCTAAATTTCTTTAAAACATTAGAAGATTTTGCAAATGAAAATTTATAGTACCTTTGAATTAAATGAAGAATAAAGATTTCATTATAGTTTTAGCATGGCCGGAAGGCATGACAACAGCAGCGGGTTCTTGGTATGACTTATTATTTGCTAAGAACGGTAAATATCGAGTCGGCCATGCAGCATTAATTCTGGTTAATTCTAAAAATAAGAAATTTTATTATATGGATTTTGGGAGATATCATACTCCATTAGGATATGGAAGAGTAAGGGACCAACAAACTGATCCTGATGTTAAAATATCAAGATTAGCCGAAATAGAAAATAATGAAATAAAAAATATTGAAGCAGTATTAAGAGAGACTGCTTATAAAGAAGCTAATCATGGAGAAGGATCACTTTATGCATCTATAGTATATAATATTAATTTTGATTCTGCCTATAATTATGCAAAAGAAATCCAAAAAAAAGGATTGTTGGAATATGGGCCATTTACCATTAATGGAACTAACTGCTCTAGATTTGTATCTTCAGTAATAATCAATTCGAAATGCAAAAAATTAACTAAAATCAGATTAATGTTTCCATGTACTATATCCCCATCCCCAAAGCGAAACATAAGTATCTCAAATAGAGAATTCTTTTATGTAAATAAATTAATTATTCAAAAAATTAAAAGAAATTATCTTGGATCATATTTTAAAAGCATCGAAAGAAGATGAAAAGACCTGAAAACATATCTAAAAAAGCTCAGTTATTAAAAGGGATTGGAGCAAGTTCTTGGTTTGAAATTGAATGTGAAAAAATTGGATATCGAATTAAAAGATACTCTGAAAATGGTATTTTAGAATGTAATCGATTATTCACAACTTCTGAAGAATTTAATATCAATCAAGAATATGAGTTTACTTATGTTTCTCATTGCTTATCATGCAACATAATTCAAAATAATAAAATTATAACATTTACAACCAAAGAGTATGATGATTAAAATATATGGAGCTGACTGGTGCTCCGACTGTATTAATATAAAAAATTACTTAGATTCAATAGAAATAGAATATGAATACATTCTGATTAACAGTGATGAAAAATACACTAAATTAGTAATGAAAGTCAATAATGGAAAGAAAATAATTCCTACAATAGAAATTAATGGAGAATTCTTTTCAAATCCAAATTTACTACAGCTATCTCAAATACTAAAAAATACAAACTCAAAAAAAAACAATTATGAGTGATCCAATAAAACATGAATGTGGGATAGCTATGTTAAGGCTATTGAAACCTCTAGAATTCTTCCAAGAAAAATATGGGACAGCTCTTTATGGACTAAATAAGATGTATTTATTGATGCAAAAACAACATAATAGAGGTCAAGACGGAGTAGGTATTGCAAATATAAAACTAGATGTTCCTGCTGGTAAAAGATATATCAGTAGAAAAAGATCAATTGAATCTAACCCGATTCAAGATTTATTCGAAAAGGTGAATAAACGATTTGTTGAATTAGAAATTAATGATCCTGAAAAATTAAAAAATCCTAAATGGATGAAAGAAAATTTACCATTTACTGGAGAACTATACTTAGGTCATCTTAGATATGGTACTTTTGGAGGTAATACAATTGAACAGTGCCACCCATTTTTAAGACAAAATAATTGGAAAACAAGAAATGTAGTTTTAGCAGGAAATTTTAATTTAACTAATGTTAATGAACTTTTTAATGAACTCGTTGAGTTAGGCCAACATCCAAAACAAAAGACAGATACTGTAACTATCCTAGAAAAAATTGGACATTTTTTAGATGAAGAAAATGATTCTATTTATTACAAACACAAAGGATTGCTCAATAAAAAACAAATTACATCAAAAATTGAAGAAGAGCTTGATATCCAAAAGATACTTCAAAATTCTGCTAAACATTGGGATGGAGGTTATGTTATGTGTGGCATGCTAGGTCATGGTGATGCATTCGCATTAAGAGATCCTAATGCTATTAGACCAGCTTATTACTATAAAGATGATGAAATAGTAGTGATCACATCAGAAAGACCTGTAATACAAACAGCATTCAATATTAGATATGATAAAATACATGAGATTAAAAGAGGGTGTGCTTTAATTATTAAAAAAGATGGTTCTGTTTTAGAAAAAGAAATAAGAAAACCTTTAAAAAGAACTGCATGTTCTTTTGAACGAATATATTTCAGTAGAGGAAATGATAAAGACATTTACAATGAAAGAATTGAACTTGGAAAAAGAATTTTCCCGAAAATACTGAAATCAATAAATAATGATGTTAAGAATACAGTTTTTTCATACATACCAAACACAGCGGAAGTCTCGTATTTTGGAATGTTAAAAGGATGTCATAGTTTTCTAAATGAAGTTAAGAGTAAAAAAATTAAAAAATTAGGTAAAAATATAAATGATAAAGATGTAGAGGATATATTAAAGATATCACCAAGAGCAGAAAAAATCGCAATAAAAGATGCTAAGTTAAGAACATTCATCACTTCTGATGATTATAGAGATGATTTAGTCGCTCATATATATGACATTACATATAACACTGTAAAAAAATCAGACAATCTGGTAATGATTGATGATAGTATAGTTAGAGGAACTACATTAAAACAATCAATCATAAGAATCCTAGACAGATTGGGTCCAAAAAAGATTATAATAGTTTCATCTGCTCCACAAATTAGATATCCTGACTGTTATGGAATTGATATGGCTAAAATGCAAGATTTTATTGCGTTCCAAGCTGCTATTTCATTATTAAAAGAAAATAATAAAAGTAATATTATAGAGGATGTATTCCAAAAATGTAAAGATCAAGTAAATATTCCGATGTATAAAATGAAAAATTATGTAAAAGAAATATATAAGCCATTTGATACTATTGAAATTTCAAAAAGAATATCAGAATTACTAACACCTCATGGTACAAAAGCTGAAATAGAAATAATATACCAATCTATATCAGACTTACATGAGTCCTGTCCAAATCATACAGGTGACTGGTATTTTACTGGAAACTACCCTACACCTGGAGGATTAAAAGTAGTAAATACTGCATATATAAACTTTATTGAAGGAAGAAACGAAAGAGCATATTAACTATTAACTTTATTTCTCAATATTTTGATCTAAATTACGTGAAGGAGCTATTGTCATCTCATCAATCAAATGTGAAGCTCCCGCAAATTTATCTATAATAAATAATATATATCTAATATCAACTGAAATTGTTCTCTGTATCTCATTTTCAAATGTAATATCTCCGCTCATAGCCTCCCAATTTCCATCAAATGCAGTCCCCACTATTTCTCCCCAAGAATTTATTACTGGAGATCCAGAGTTGCCTCCTGTAATATCATTATTAGAGATGAAATTTATTCTGAGATTTCCATTTTCATCAGCATAATCTCCATAATCTCCAATTTCATATAGTTCTTTTAATCTATCTGGGACAATAAATTCATCATTTGTAGGATCTTCTTTTTCTATTATTCCATCTATTGTTGTATAATAATTATAGTGAATAGCATTCCCAGGAATATAATCTGAGACATTTCCATAAGTAACTCTTAAAGTTGAATTAGCATTAGGGTAATAACTAATATCTGAATTCATCTCTCTTATACCAGCAATAAACAATCTATTACCTTCTTCTAACTTTAACCTTATTTTTCTTCTGATATCATAATGATTATCTATATAATAATTATATATTGACATCATAGTATTATATACTAAATCTTTTTCAATTTGATATGTCTCAGGATTTTCTAGAAATGAAAGAAATTTTTCTTTGCTAGTAAATATTGATTGATTAAATACATTATCAGCAAAATAATCAAAATCTAATGACTTTATTCCAAATAATTGATTCTCAATCTTCTTAAATATTGGTGGATGTTGATCTTTAGAAACATTATAATAATACATCTCTAACATTGAAGAAAATAATTCTTTATCAATTGATTGATTATAATTTTTATAAAAATCTAAGGCTTCTGTTTTTATTTCATTTAGAAAAATTTCTTTCTCTAATTTATCATTAGGCATATTAGAAAACTTTCTGTTAATTAAAAAGGAGAAATACATAACTTCTGATCCTTGAAAAATAGCCTCATTTAAATATATTCTCGCAATATTTATATTTTCATTTTCTTCATAAGCCTCCTCTATCATTTTTAATACTTTTTCATATTTTGTTTTTCTAATTGTATCCCCATCATTTATCCATTTTTCAAACTGATTTTCAATCTCCTTCTTTTTTTCATATACTTTCATTCTCTTCAATCCCTTTGATTGTCCAATGAAATATTTCCAATAGTTTGATATGCTTGCATATTTTGAAGAATATTGTATTCTTGTCTTATCATCAATATCCATACCAGCCTTAATAATAGATAATTTCTCATTCCTAATATCAACTATAGTAGGATTAGTCTGTTCAAGAGCTTCTAATATCCCAAAAGATGTTAAATACCTATCTGTTCTACCAGGAAATCCAAAAATCATTGTATAATCTCCATTATTTACTCCATCAAGTTGAACTGGCAAATGATGTTTAGGTTTATATGGAATATTATCTTCAGAATATTCAGATGGACTACCATCAGGAGCCGAATATACTCTTAATAAAGCAAAATCTCCAGTGTGCCTTGGCCACATCCAGTTATCTGTATCACCTCCATATTTACCAATAGATGATGGTGGAGCTCCAACTAATCTTACATCATTATAAGTAATGTATGTCATCAAATAAAATTCATTACCACCAAAAAATGATTTAACTCTCGCATTATAATTAGTACCTTCTATCTTTTCATTAACAATATTTTTAAAGATAGATTGAAGTTTAAAGTTTCTCACTGATTGGTCCACTTCACCTAAATCAGTCAACACTTTTTCAGTTACATCTTCAATACTTACAAGAAATGAAACAAATAGACCTTCATTAGGTAATTCTTGATCTCTATCCATAGCCCAAAATCCGTTTTCAAGATAATCATTATCAATAGTAGAATGACTTTGAATTAAATCATAAGCACAATGATGATTTGTCAGCAGTAAACCTTCTGATGATATAATTTCACCTGTACAAAAACCTCCTAGAGAAACTATTGCGTCTTTCAATGAAGAATTATTGACGTCATATAAATCCTGAGCACTTAGATTGAGTCCTTTTTCTTGCATATCTTTTTCATTTATACTACTCAATAATTGAGGAAGCCACATTCCCTCATCAGCAATCGATAAATTAATACTACATATACTAGTAATAAATAATAAAATAATCCTTTTATTCATAAAGTTGAAATTTTGATGATAATATTAAGGCTAATTTATATTAAAATAATTCTATTAATAGATTTTAATCAAGATATTTAAATTAAAGATATTAACAGAATTTATTCCTTAACATCAAAAGAATCTCTAAGGCCATTTCCAAATAAAATAAATGCAAGTACTGTAAGCATAATGGATAACCCTGGAATTATTGATAAATATGACTTATCCATTAAAATATAATTATAATGATCTTTAATCATAGCTCCCCATGAGGGTGCAGGTGGCTGAACTCCTAAACCTAAAAAACTCAAACCAGCCTCTATTAGAATTGCTGCAGCAAAATTTGCAGCTGAAATAACAATTATAGAAGATAGGACATTTGGCAATATATGCTTGAATATTATTCTAAAATTAGTAAAACCCAAAACTCTAGCTGCTTCCACATACTGTCTTCTTTTTTGAGAGATAAATTCTCCTCTAACTACCCTTGCTATTTCTACCCACATTGTCAGTCCAACAGCAAGAAATACTTGCCAATAACCTTTACCTAGTGCCAGCGTAATCGCTATAACCATTAATAATGTTGGAATAGACCAAACAATATTTATTAAGAACATCACTGCATCATCGACAAATCCCCCAAAATATCCTGAAATTGATCCGAGAAATACACCTATTATTAAAGAAATTAACACAGAAATAAAACCAATTGAGATAGAAATTCTTGTGCCATATATCAATCTACTATAATAATCTCTTCCGTATCGATCAGTACCAAAGAAAAACATTCTTTCTTTAATTTCATAAAAACCTTGATAATTAACATAATCTGACTCTCCACATCTAATATATTTAATCCCATTTGAAGTGTTTATATAATCTGAAACAATAATTTCCTCGTTATTAATATTTAATATTGTTAATTTAGTCATTGGATCTATTGTAGATATTTCTAGATTCATTTTTGATGCATATTTTGTTTTATCTACCATAAATTTATATGGAAATATAGATATAATTAATAACATCAAAATAAACAGAAAAGATAACATTGATAGTTTATCTTTCCTGAAGCGATTCCAAATTAATCTAAATAATATTTTATCCTTCATATCTTTCTTCCTTTCCAATAAATGGGAATACAATAAGACAAAGTTACAACAACTATAGAAAGAAAAGCGTGAATAATTTCAAAAATAGGCAGGTAAATTAACAAATATTTTCTTTTAAAAAATGAAACTAATTCCTTAAAATAAAAATAATCTAAAATTATTTTAACTATAAAAACAACAAAGAATATATTAAAGAAATTAAAATTAATAATACATGCAATCAACAAAAAACATATTAAAAAATTCATTATAAAAACAACAAAAGAAATGATAATACTATGTCTATCATTTATAGACTTAAATCCTGAAACCCATCTGGTCTTTTGAAGTATAATATTCTTAATGTTTTTCATAGGATATGTATAAACTATAGATTCATAATCATTATAAAAATATATAGAATCTTTGTAAAGATCATTAAATAAATGCATTAAGGATATATCATCTAAATTCATATTTTTTAGATTATTAGAATTTATAGATTGGTATGAAATTTTACGAAAAGCAATATTTGCACCATTACAAATGATAGGTTTCCCTCTGTAAATCTCTGAAGCGGTTGACCCTACTAAAGCAATTAATTCCATTTCTTGAAAATTAGAAAAAAAACTACCCTCTGGTAAAATAGAAACTGGAGAAGAAACGAAATGTATAGAAGAATCTGAAAAACATTCTGTAATTTTTGAAACCCAGTTCTTAGAAAATAAACAATCCGCATCTGTACAAATAATTATATCACCTTTAGACTCTGAAATACCCTTTCTAATAGCATTTTTTTTTCCAGAAAGATAACTATCTAAATTAATACATCTAATTCTTTTATGTTTTTCAGAATATCTCTTAATAGTCTCAAATGTATCATCATTAGAATGATCATTAATCAAGATAAGTTCTAATCTTTTATTATTGAAGTTTTGATTTAAAAAATTAGAAACAATATTTTTAATATTGTGAGACTCATTTCTACAAGATATAATTATTGTTACATTAAATTCCTTTGTAGGTGAAAAATTTCTTTTATTCTTCTCTAAATGTTTCCAATAGTGAATATACTTAATTATAGTTATTCCATAAATAATCAGGATAATAAAAATAAATGAGAAGAATATTAACATTGAATTTTAATAACTGGATATAAATTAAATTAAAATTAACAAATCATTATGTATTTTTGATTAATTATTTTGAAAAAAGACAAAATTATATTAGGAATTGACCCAGGAACAACAATTATGGGTTATGGTGTTATCAAAACATCAGGCAAAGAATTCAGTATGATGCAAATGGGGGTTATTCATTTAGAAAAAATTAATGATCACTATGAAAAGCTTAAAAAAATATTTAAAAGAACTTTACAATTAGTAGATGATTACAATCCTGATGAGGTTTCTTTAGAAGCTCCATTCTATGGTAAAAATGTGCAATCAATGTTAAAATTAGGTAGGGCTCAAGGTGTAGCAATGGCAGCGGCACTGTATAGGAACAAACCTATTTTTGAGTATACTCCAAAAAAAATAAAAAAATCAATTACAGGAAATGGAAACTCTTCAAAAATTCAAGTTGCTTCAATGCTACAATCATTATTAGAAATTAAAGAAATTCCTAAACATTTAGACGCCACTGATGGTTTAGCAGCAGCAGTATGTCACTTTTTCCAAAAAAATAATTCTTCTCAGGGTAAAAAATATTCAAACTGGACTACTTATATAAAGAATAATCCAAATAAATTAAGGTAAATTATTTTTAATTTTTTTAGAAATTTCAGTCATTTTCTTGATGGAAAATTGTTTTTTTTCTTGAGTAAAATCAATATCAGATATTTTATTTATTGGAATTAAGTGTACGTGAACATGGGGAACCTCTAAGCCAATTACAGAGATTCCAATTCTTTTACAGTCAATTGTTTTATACATAGCTGTAGCTACCATCTTAGAAAACTCCCATAAACCTAAATACTCTTTTGAGTCCAAGTCTAAAATATTATCTACTTCTTTTTTGGGTATTACTAAAACATGACCATAAACGATTGGAAATGCGTCTAAAAATGCTAAATAATTTTGATCTTCTGCTACTTTGTAGCATGGAATTTTACCACTAACGATTTTTGAAAATATTGAAGACATTTTAGCAAGCTTCTATATTCAGTATTTCAAATTTAATCATCCCGTTAGGAACTTTTATTTCTACAATATCTCCTATTTTATTAGACAATAATCCCTTGCCAATTGGAGAAGATACTGAAATCTTTTTATCTTTTAAGTTAGCTTCAGCTTCTGGAACAATAGAATATGTCATCTCCGATTCATTGCCTAAATTCTTAATAGTAACTTTAGTTAATAATCTTACAGTGCTAGTATCAAGTTTAGAAGTATCTAAAATTCTAGCGTTACTATATATAGATTCCAGCTTATTTATTTTATCTTCTAAATGACCCTGAGCCTCTTTTGCCGCATCATATTCTGCGTTTTCTGATAAATCACCCTTGTCCCTTGCTTCAGCAATCTGCTGGATAACCTTAGGTCTTTCAACGCTTTTTAAGAAATCTAATTCTTCCTTTATCTTCTTTAAACCTTCTTCCGTAAAATATTGTATTTCATTCATATATAATACTTTAAAATAAGAAATTACTGATCTAATAAATATTTAAAAATTAAAGATTAATTCTACATCCAATTGCATGACATCCTTTAAAAGGATTTGTATCAATATAAGAATAATCTAAACCAAATGTAGTTCCTCCTGACATTGGCAATTCAATAGTAAATCCAGCAGTTGGACCTGTAAATGCAGTTGTCATATCTTCAGAGTTACCAATAAATCTATTTGACTGACCCTCCTCATACACATATCCAAGTCTTAACATTAGGTATTCTTTATAAGAAAACTCTGTTCCCATTCTATATTGATCCTTTTGAAATGAATTTGAAGTAAATGTAGATGCAAAAGTTAGTCTATTATCAAAAGTGAGGACGTCATATGAAGCTCCTATATTAAAAAGAGCAGGTAAGTCAAAATAAGAGGATCTTTGTTCTACGGTCATTTTATAATCATCATCACTTCCAACTATACCTCTAAAAGATAATCCATCTCCAGTAAATGACATTCGAGGTCCCCAATTTTTAAATGAAATACCAAACTTTAATTCATCTTGATCACCAGTACTATACTGGATCCCAGCATCAAAAGCTACACCATTTGCACTAACATCAGAAATTTGTTCAGAAATCATTCTTAGTGTAAATCCTCCTCTAATACTATTTGAAAAAACATGAGCATAAGAAGCTCCTATATTTAAGAAACTTGGAGAAAATGTTCCTATTCCTCCATCAGGCATATCTACTGTAGTAATTTCTATATCTCCAAAATTCATAGACATTACTCCAATACCCATAACTCCAGACTCTCCAACCTTTTGAGCAAAACCAAAAGTACTAATACTACTAACAGATTCATCAGCATTGAACAATTCATTTCCATATTGCAACCAAGATGTTTGAGAAAAAATTAATTCAGTTTGTTCTATTGATGCAAGACCAGCAACATTAGAAAATTGACCTTCTAATCCTTCAACAGAAGAGATATTAGAAGTACCCCATCCAGAGGATCTACTCCATGGATTTATTAACAGCTCAGAAGCTCCAGCTGAACCTGATCTTATAGATTCTTCTTGAGAAATTGAGTCTATTGGAATTATTAATAATGAGCTTACAAAAGCCATCTTTAAACTATAGTATATTTTTTTCATTTTTAAATTTTTCATTTTTCTATTAATTAAAATGTATCTAAATCTATAGGTCTAAGTACTCCAAACCATTTCAATATCTTTTCACCAATTCCTAAAGCTTCCACATGAATTACATAAAGTCCACTAGCAACAGGGATACCATTATCGTTTTTTAAGTCCCAATCAACTGAAGTTAAATCATCAGACTTTTTTATAGTTCTAATTAAATTACCACTAACTGTATAAATCCTAATTTTAGAAGTCTTTGGAAGATTTGTTATTTTAATTCTATTATCCAACTGACTTGTTTCATATTCTGAATAACCATAATAAGGATTAGGAACCACATTAATTAAGTCTAAAGCTGACTTAGCTTGACTATTGTCATTAGTTTTAGAAACTAAATCATCAGTATTAAATTCATATACTGGATTAAAGTTGTTTACAGGTACTTCAGAAATTAATCTTGCTTTAGAATTTCCATCCCATGAGGTTGTGGTAGCAGTAAATATCTCTCCAACTGCATAATCGTTTCCTGCATGCGTAGCTTTTTTACCTCCATATACTTTAGGTCTAGTTAATTGACATTTAGAATTGTGTATTGATAAATTATTATCAGCAACATAATAAGTATTACCAATTATAAGATCATCGTCTGGACTCAAAATTTGATCTTCTGTAACATTTACATATGGATTATATGGAGATGAAACTCTTAACTTTACTGTAGCTTGATTATTTCCATCCTTACCAAATAATTGACTATTAGCTCCCGGTGCTAACATAGGAGCTCCTACCCATGTAGTATGTTGAAATACTTTAGCAATATTGGCTGTATAATTAGGTGAACTGGTGTCACTTAATAAATTATATACCCAAGCCCCCTCATCATATGATGGAGATAGATCATAAGTCAAATAATCATCCTCAGATTTAACAGAAGCATCTCCTCCAATTATATAAATAAAATGTTTACCTCCTAACAAATAACTTCCTCCAGAAAATTCATCCTGCGATGATTGATAAAATGGAAATTCTTCTGTAATAAAATTAGAAGTTGGATTCCATTTCAAATCTCTACCATTTTCTCCTGCTAACCATGAATCCTCAGAAAAAATAACATTTAACCTTTCTCCTGATTCTAAGTCAATTGCATATCCTGGGAACCATCCCATACCAAAAGTTCCAGAATTATCAGGATTACCATTTTTATCAACAGATGGCTTAGATCTTAATCCTAACTTTGTCATATTTCCTTCAGATAAATTAGGATCATCTGAAGCTTCAACTACAACGCACCTAGTCCAAAGATCTTTATTATTTGTAAAAACTACATCAACTGATGTTAAGCTCTGAGCGGTAGAATAGGGAAATGATGTATAATAAGGCTGAGCTGGACCACTATTAAAATGTGATGCAAACCTATATGGAGCCCAAGTTCCACCTGTAACCTCTAAATCAAAAAACTCAAATGGTATAACTGCTGTTTGCTCAACAACTGATTCATAAATACCATTAGGATCTTCATCAACAAAATAATCATCTAATTTGTCATTATCTTCATTATCAAATGATCCAGAGCGTATCCAATTTAAACCATATAAAAAACCTCCATCATCATCTCTATCAGGAACACCAGTGAGCCATTTATCATATGGATCATCAAATTCAATAGTTCCTGAAATCAATCCATTTTCAGGAATTAATGAAGGATTCGAGGTTGGACGACTAGTCTGATTTAGAGACAATGAGAAACCATGACCAGAAAACAGATGTTGAGTTCCAACATCAATAGATTTATCAGATGATATTAATGTATCGCTTCCATAAATTACTGTCCATTTGTTATATGATGTAATTACATTTTGCACTTCAATTGGCTCCTCTAATACAACTCTGTAAGTATTTCCATTTGGATGGTCTTTACTTCTAATATTTAAAGGATCCACCACAGTAACAGTAATAGGCCCCATCCCATTTTTATATCTAGGAAATAAAGATTTTCCATCTGAAATAATATCAGCTTCAGTAATAGAATCTAATTCAATTCCATTCCCAGAATTTCCTACACCTTCAATTCTAGTAATCTTAACACCATCTCCATAATTTGATCCTAATACTGTCCCTCCAAATTCTGGTTCAACTTGATGAGGAATAACAGAATAAGTTTCAATATTTCTTCTTCCTGAAATATGAGGCTGATTCCTACCATCATATAAAGGATTATTAACATCATACGGATTCGCATTAATCTCTGCTGGATTGTATCCATATGCTAATGACATATAATGATATGTCTTATGATTTACTAATGTTGGATTTCCTAATGCAAACTTATCATCAGTAATTATAAAAGAGTATTCAATCCCATTATCTACGCTTCCCTTAGCTCCGGACTCCATCACAGAAGGTATCTCCTCAACAGGAACATATACATTTAATATAGGGTCTAAATATTGATTTACTATACCATCAACACCGTCCTTAATATCAGAACGATATACTAACCTAGCTTTATCTGGATCATCTAAGTCTGTTACAGAAACAGTAGCATCTTTTAATTGATATACAAGATATCCTTGAAATTCATAATTTTGATTATCTACATTTGAAGCTAACGTGATATAGGGATCTTTTTCTGTATATGACTCTTGAAAATTATTAGAAGAAGATTTATTAGAAATTGAAAAAACTAATTGTTTATCTAATTCTCTGATAGTTAAGTCTGGAGCGTCAGGACCATTTAAAATATTAAAGTTATTATCAAACAAAGCTTGAGCTTCTCTATCATAAATCTTAACTAATTGAACAGAAGCTTCGTTACCACCAGCCTTAGCTCTTGCCCATACAACTCCAGTAGTAATAGTATTTACAGCTCCAGGCTCTAAAGTAAATGGCCCAGCTGATTGTAAAAATCTTCTATCAGCAGGTGTATTATTCGCAGTTACTTCTGTCCACTCTTGATTAGGAAATTCAGGGTCAGAGACTCCAGGGAACATAAAATTACATAGATCAGTAGTAGCTCCCGGGCCAGATCCCTTTCCATCTCCACCAAAAGTCATAGGAACATTATCCTTCCAAATTCCTCTCAAATAATTATAAAAATGCGTCCCATTTTCAGGGTTACCTCTAACTGTAAAATCATTATTATAATAAACAAACTTAGACATAATTATTTGTTCACCAACTTCATCTATTACTCCATCACGGTCATTATCAATTCCATCATTAGCATCCGCTAAAGGACCTTGAAAAAAATCTACACCAATTGCTGGTGGATTAAATCCATATCCTTGAGCTCCCTCATCCTCAGCATCACCATTATAACAAATGCCAAGTCCTAAGTTTACATCACAACCAACATAATCATCAAGATAATAGCCCAAATCTGGATCTACCCACTGTCCAAAATAAACATCATTAATTGGCAAGGTAGATCTATTTATAATTAGGTAATTATAAAAAGTCATATCATTGATCTCATTATCAGCGGTAAAGCCGAATGCTTGCGCATGAATTTCCAGACCTATTGGGTCTGCTTCAGATTCTGTATGAATATTTCCTTTATCATTAAAAATCCAAAATAATGTTTGATCCCCAAACAGTGAAGCTTCATCATTTTTTCCAGTAACATTATAATCAGGATAGTCTCCATTGACTGGATCGTATATTCCGTTTCCATTCATATCATAAAATGGAGCTAAATTTTGAGTATATCCAGCAGTAGCTTCTTGATCATAATTACCTAATCCAGGCCATTTTTTTATTGATTCTGGAACATCATTTTCAAATGTATAATTTTGATCATTACCACCAGCAGGAACATATCTAGCAACAAACTCTTCTACATCACTTCTATCCATTTTGAAATGTTGATCCCATGTATTACATGCATCTGCAGTTGTAGTTCCAGTTGATGCATCTAGTGGACCAGGCCAAAAATCATTACCTCCTTGACGATATGTCATTGCAGCCACTTTAAGCTGACCTCCAGCGTCAACGCCTCCAATCCATAATGCTCCAGCAAATAAAGAATTTAATCCACTTCCTTTAGGAATTTCATACTGAGCGTCAGTAAGATTCCACCACATATCACCACCTCCTAGTATTGTCGCTCTTACATTATTAACATCCATATCAGTTTGAGAAGTTGCTGGAGAACAACCTGAAGCAACTTTAGAATAAGATGTTACACTAATATTCTGATTCGGAATATTTTCCTTAGTAACAGCATTAAAACTTAAGAAGATAAACGATAAAATTAAAATTTTCTTCATTTTCATATTTATACATGATTTGTTTTTTAACGACATAATTCTCTATTTATTAAAATGTAAGTGATAAACCTAATCTAAATGTTCTAGGCAAACTATAATGAGACGGATTATTTACAGCTAGTGTATACAAGTAAATAAATGACTCAGGATTATTTCTACTCATAATATCATTTTGAGATTCTGAAGCAGTTAAATACCCATCATCTTCTGGGTTACCTGTTGCTCTATAAACACTAATTATATTTCTTGCATCAAGCAAGTTTTGTATTTGAAGATAAGCATTAATAAATGATGATTTCTTCTTCGTCCACTTTAATTCAAAATTCTTATTAAACTTTGCGTTTATTCTAAATTGCCATGGGAGTCTAGAACCATTTATACTTCCAGAAAGTGTGGATCTATCATTTATTCCATCAGCCGCTTCTTGGGTTATATTAGATTGTCTTGAATAAGGTGTCCCTGATCCAGCTGATAAAACAAAATTTGCTCCAGCATCTGACAATATTTTATTTCCAAACAAAATTGGCCCTGTATACTTATCTCCACTTCTATATCTATAATCTACTGAAGCAGAAAAAGCATGTCTTTGATCATAAGAAAGAGGTATCGTAGTTCTTAAATTTGGCTGACCTGTGTTAACTAAATTATATCCAGAGGAAGCTGATGATCCTGTTCCATCTGCAAATTGTAAAGTATAATTAGTTGTTAATTGTACCCTACCAGTTCTTCTTAAATCATAATTAGCCGAAAAACCTTTAACTGTACCAAAATCTATATTCTGATACATTAAATAAGTAGCAGGATATGCAGCTAAAACATTAGTTATGTTTAACATATCTCTTAATTCCTTGTAAAATAATGACATCTTTAAAGCAGAAGATAAAGATAATTTTTTAGCAAACCCAAGTTCATAATCAACAGTTTTTTCAGGCTTTAAATCAGGATTATTTAGTAGAGCTCCTACATTGTCTTCCATATATAGGTAATCTAATGGTTCTATTCTATTAGACTGTGGAGGTCTTTGGGTTAATACATCATAGTGAGCAAAAAACTGGGCTTCATCAGAAATTGGGAATGAAAAAGCAATTCTTGGCATAAAAATTGTTTCTGGAGTATAATCTACAAATGCGTCATCTGTTTTAAAACCTCGATCAACAGCATCTCTCGCATCTGATGTTAATAATGGAGCTATTTTACCTCCTGCAGCCTCAGACAACAAAGTAGGATCTGAAATTTGAACTCCATTTTCATTGTACCATACATCTCCATCTCTATAACCAACAATCCTTGAAGGATCAAGCACATTATCAACGTAAACAACAAAATCTGACTCAATTACATTTGGATGTTGTGATGTGGTTAATAAATCATAAGCTTCATCTGAACCAGCTAACTCTGGTACATATAATAAATATTTATCTTTAAGCACTGGTTGATTAGCATCATATCTATCTATTCTCAAACCAATTCTAAATAATAAATCATTAATAGCAAACTTATCTTGTATATATCCTGCAGTATATACTGGATTAAAAGCAGCCACATTTCTTGTTAATTCATTTTCATTAATTTTATCACCAGCTGAGTTTACTAAATAGTACTCACTGTTAGGATTGTCTGGATCATCTAACTGATACCTTCCAAAGTAATCTTGCAGTGTTGGATTGCCTGAAACTGGATTACCAAATGCATCAAAACCAAAATAATACACATAGTTATTTCCATTATTTAATAATTCATTTGCACTAAAATAATTTAAATCTAATTGATCAGGACTAAGATTATCAATATCAATCCATTCTACATTGTTACCATTTCCAAATAAATTATTACGCAAATTATAATCAAAATGAGATTGCTGACTTAATCCATAAATATATACTGGATTACCTTCATAATCATACGAAATTGAATATGGTCCAGATCCTAAATCTAAAATACTATCTCCATTGTGATATAACTGTTCATTAAATCTATTAAAATCAACAGTATCTTGAAATATACCATTATCATCAAAATATGGCAATGGGTTATTCAAATCTCTCTGTAATATATGTTTGTTGGTTAATTGCCTAGCTAAACCCCAAAGAGCATTGGCACTCACTCCCCAATACATATCAATTCTTTCTTCTCTCTCAAAACCAAAAGATATTTCATGATCTCCAACATCTGCCGATCCCGAAAACTTAATTGTTGTTTGAACATTTTTCTCCTTTCTAGCTACGGTCCAAGGCGTTCCCCAATTTCCAAATAATGAGTAAACTGATGCTGGAGTTTCACCATTTCTTAAACCTTGTTGTTGTAAATCGAACTGAGTTCTAATTTCTCCATCTGCGCCAAAACCGCTTGCAAAAGGAGAAGCCATTCCATATTCTTCAAAAATGTCATAATAAGATTGTGTATAATTTGCAGCATCAGGATTATGAGTTGTAGATCCATCAAAATCAAATAACGTATCTCTCCAACCTACAAGAATTTGTCCCGTATACGGAATTCCAGTACTTGTATCAATAGCTGTTCCAGATTGATATACTGGAGCTTTTAATGTTGTGAACGTTCCTACATGTCCATAGTCAAATAACTCATATTCATGATTCTCATCAAAAGTTCTATACAAATTAGATGTATAATCAGCCTGAATAGTAATGTATGCATTTTTTATCAAATTTGAGGATTTTTCTGAATTTGACTCTTCATCTCCAAATTTTTGTGTTAATCTTCCAAAAACTCTCCATGTTTCTTGCGTAGAAACACTATTATTATCTGAGCTAAACATAGACCTCCAATAACTAAAGTTTCTATTGTAACTATTATAATATGTTCCTCCTATTGATAAAAATGTATTTTTTGCTGGCTTAAAGTCTATTTTTCCAGAAAGATTAAATCTTCTAGAATTGGTATTCTGTTTAGATTGAACATTCTCAAAAGCAGTATCAACTAAAAAATCTGAAGTACTTAAGAATCCAGCTGCTGCATTTGGAGCGATTACAAATGGGTTACCTTTTAATCCTCCATCATTTTCTTCATATAATGTTGTGTTCAATATCTCATCTTTAACTTTCCAAATACCAATCGCTGATGGATCTAAATCGTCAGCATTTCTAAATTCTCCTGATATGAAAAATCCTAAAATTGAACTCCCTTTAGTTCCATCAGAATTAATTTTCTTTAGTATCGGACCTGAAATTGCTACACCAATTAGATCATAATTATATTTATCAAATAATCTAGAAGTTTCAAATTCAATAGCTCCAAACAACTTATTAGAGGGACCTTTTGTTGTAACTTCAATCATTCCCCCTGTTACATCTCCATACTTAGCTGGCAATCCTCCTGTAACAACAGTAATTTGTTCAATAGAGGAGGTAGGAACTCCTAAACTTCCTCTAACTTTAATACCATCTACTACGTAAGTTGTCGCATCAGTACGTGAACCTCTAATATTCACAGCATCACCTTCGTCTTTTTGAAAAATACCAGCAGTAGTAGCTGCGATAGAGTTGATGCTCTTGGTAGGTAATGCTACTATTTCTTTAGATGTTTTTGTCTCACCAGAAATGTTTCCTTGATCAATTAAAGGCTTAGTATATCCTCTTACTTCAATTTCATCAACCAAAACACCTTCACTCATTTTAATAGCATTACTTCCAGAAAGATAAGTGATTTTATTAGCTGATATTATCACTCCTTCTAGAGAAAAAGTTGTGTAACCTGCAAATGAGGCTTTAACAGTATACGTTCCTGGTTCAATAGGTTTAATAGTAAAACTTCCATCTAGACCAGTTGATGTACCTCCTTTTTGAACTCCATTTTTCATAATAACAACATTTGCAAAATCCACTGGTTCTCCAGTAGCTCTATTTGTTACAACTCCCTTTAAAGTTCCAGTCTGGGCAAATGCAAATGATGAAATAAATGCTAAAGATGCCAGTAAAAATATTTTTCTAAACATAAGTATAATTAAACGTTATTTTATATTTTAATTTCAAATAGCGGTAAAGATAATAACTTTTCGTTCGTATACAAATAGAATCAATCATTATTGTTATAAAAAAAATTTGTAAAATTGCAATATGAGAAAATTCACTCTAATTTTAATAATTTTTAATCTGACAATTTCATGTTCAGATAAAGATGATTTCATTAGAGAAGTATACGTAAATATTGAATTGCCAGTAAATCAACCTGAATTCTCTGACTTAGAATCCATTGGCAGCTCTATATTTATTACTGGAGGTGTCAAAGGTATAATATTATACCATGCTAATACTAATGAATATAAAGCTTTTGACAGAAACTGCAGTTTTGAACCATCAAGTCTATGCTCATACATTGACTCTGTTAACACCGTAATTGCCTCATGTAATTGTTGTAGTTCAAAATTTCTTATTGATCAAAATGGGATAAGCGCAAATGGACCTGCTCTTCTACCATTAAAAGAATACAATACTACATTTTCATCTGGAATTATTAAAATTACAAACTAAATGATTAATACCTATAATACTCAGGCTTAAAAGGACCTTTAGGGTTAACCCCAATATATTTTGCTTGATCATCCCTTAAGATGTCCAGTTCCACACCAATTTTTTCAAGATGAAGTCTAGCAACCTTTTCATCTAAATGTTTTGGCAACATATAAACTTTATTTTCATAATTCTTATAGTTATTCCATATTTCAATTTGAGCTAAAGTTTGATTTGTAAAAGAATTTGACATAACAAATGATGGATGTCCTGTAGCGCATCCAAGGTTTACTAACCTTCCTTCTGCTAATAATATTATATCATTTCCTTTAACATTATACATGTCAACTTGGGGTTTGATTTCAATTTTAGTTTCTCCACAATTATCATTTAACCAAGCCACATCTATTTCATTATCAAAATGACCTATATTACAAACAATTGTTTTATCTTTCATCCTTTCAAAATGTTTTCCTGTAATAATATCTTTATTTCCAGTAGTTGTTACAACAATATCTGCTTCAGAAACAGCATTGTCCATTTTTTTAACTTCAAAACCATCCATAGCTGCTTGCAAAGCACAAATTGGATCTATCTCAGTTACAATTACTCTAGCTCCCGCTCCTCTCAAAGAAGCTGCTGAACCCTTCCCCACATCACCATAACCAGCTACTACTGACACCTTGCCAGCTATCATTATATCTGTTGCTCTTCTAATTGCATCAACTAAAGATTCTTTACATCCATATTTATTATCAAATTTAGATTTTGTTACAGAATCATTCACATTGATTGCAGGCAACGGCAAAGTTCCATTTTCCATTCTTTCATATAATCTATGTACTCCAGTGGTTGTTTCCTCAGAGAGACCCTTAATTTCTTTAACTAAATGAGGATATTTATCAAGAACCATATTTGTCAAATCTCCTCCATCATCTAAAATCATATTTAGAGGTTTTCCATCTTTGAATGCATACAAAGTTTGCTCGATACACCAATCAAATTCTTCTTCATTCATTCCCTTCCAAGCAAATACCGGTATTCCACGTTCAGCTATAGCTGCAGCTGCTTGATCTTGTGTGGAAAATATATTACATGAAGACCATGACACTTCAGCTCCTAAATGTACTAATGTTTCAATTAAAACCGCTGTCTGAATTGTCATATGAAGACAACCTGCAATTCTAGCTCCTGTTAATGGCTTGGTAGACCCATATTCCTTTCTTAATGCAATTAACCCTGGCATTTCTGACTCAGCCAACTTGATTTCCTTTCTCCCCCACTCAGATAAAGTTATATCTTTTACTTTAAATTTCATTTTTTTATAATATTTATTTCATTCCTGCAAATATATGCATAATTATTACTTTTGCATTGAAGAATTAAGCATATGTCATTAATATTAAAAAAAGAAACTAAATCTACCAAAATTCTAGTATGGGAAATAAATGAGACTTTATCAAAATTAGAAAAAAAATTAACAATTTCTTACCCCAAGAAGATAAAAATAGAACAACGAAAAAAAGAATTCATTTCAACCAGATTGCTTTTAAAAGAATATAACCCTTCCTTAGAAATTAACTATGATAAAAACGGATCTCCTAAGTTAAATTCATTAGAAAAAATATCAATTTCACATAGTAATAAATTTACTGCAATTTGCGTAAGCAATAACAATATTGGCATAGATATTGAGGAGATAAATGATAGAAACACTAGACTCTCCAAAAAATTTGTTAATTCACATCACAATATTATTGATGTTGAGTCATGTACCTTAATATGGTGTATCAAAGAAGCAACATATAAATATCATATGTGCGGAAACGTAGATTTTAAAAAAGATATAATAGTTCCAAAATTTAAAGTTGCCAACTCGGGGGAAATTTATTTCCAGTTCAGAAAAGATAAAATGATTGCGAATTATTTTAGAATTAAAGACAACTTTTTAGTGTATGTTTGTAAATTATAAATAATATGATTTACACAAAAATATTAAATTCAAAATCATCTGGTAAAAAAATTTTCTGTGTACTAATAGATCCTGATAAACACAATAATGAAAGTTTATTATCAATTATTCACTTATCAAATAAGTCAAAAATAGACCTGTTTCTTGTCGGAGGGTCTCTAATTACCAAAAACAATCTTAAATGGTGTGTTAATACAATAAAAAAAGAATCTAAGATTGAAATTGTTTTATTCCCTGGAAATACTATGCAGATTAATGAAAATGCAGATGCGATTTTATTTCTTTCTCTGATATCTGGAAGAAACCCAGACTTATTAATTGGAAATCAAGTTATTAGTGCTCCAATATTAAAACAATCTAAAATTGAAGTGATTTCTACAGGATACATGCTAATTGATAGTGGAGAACCCACATCCTCAAGTTATATTAGCGGAACAATGCCAATACCTCACAACAAGGATGACATATCAATGTCAACAGCTTTAGCTGGTGAAATGTTAGGCATGAAATTAATTTACATGGATGCTGGCAGTGGGTCAAAAAAAAGAATATCATTGAAAATGATTCAATCTGTCTCAAAAAATATTAAAATTCCTCTGATTATTGGAGGAGGAATCACTAATGAAATGCAAGCTGTTGAAATATGTCAAGCGGGTGCTGATGTAATAGTTGTTGGTAACGCTATTGAAGAAAATCATCTATTGATAAATAAAATATCAAATGCGTTACACAAAATTTAAAATCTATTTATAATATTGGATAATTATGCAGGAAGCAGCATCATTTATTAATACGATAAGTTTTAATTGGAATCTATTAGAATCCATTGCAGTTTTGTTTAGTTTAGCGTATGTAATTCTAGCTGCATATGAAAACATCTTATGTTGGACAGCATCACTAATAAGCGTTATAATATATACTTATATATGCTACACTTCAATGCTTTTAGGAGAAACATACTTACAAATTTTCTATTTATTCATGACATTTTATGGATTCTTAAAATGGAATAGTAAAGAAGATTACAATATAAAAACATGGAATGAAAAAAAACATTTAATCACTATATTAATAGGATCTATATTTACATTTTTTCTTGGGTATTTTTTATCTGAATATACTAATTCTGAAATGCCAATTGTTGACTCATTTACTACTGTTTTTAGTATCATTGCTACATATCTGGTAGTAAAAAAAATACTTGGAAATTGGCTATATTGGATCGTGATAGATGTTACTTCAATTTATTTGTATTACAATAGAGACCTCCATCTAACATGCTTATTATTTTTGCTTTATGCAATTATTGCTACTATTGGATATGCTAATTGGACAAAAAAGATCAATGCAAATGTTTAAAATTATTGCTACAGGTCCTGAAAGCAGTGGAAAAACAACAATCTGTGAAGCAATTTCAAAGAAATTAAAAATTCCCTTTTCTATAGAACACTCTAGAAAATATATTGCAAATTTATCAAGAAAATATAATCAAAAAGACCTTGTTAAAATAGCTAAAATCCAATTAGAAAAGGAAAAAAGAATTAGAATCCTAGATACCGATTTAATTACTATTAAAATTTGGAGTGAATATAAATATAATAAATGTGATAATTGGATTATAGAACAGATTGAAATACAGAAAAATGAAAATCGTTTTTACCTTCTATGTAAGCCTGACATACCATGGGTATATGATCCTTTAAGAGAAAATCAATTAGAAAGAAATGAACTTTTTGAAATTTATAAAAAAGAATTAGAAAGACTTTCTCATAATTATTTTATTGTTGAAGGAAAAGATAGATTAGAAAAAAGTCTATCAAAGATTGCCGATCTTATCATTTAATTTGATTATTTTGATTTTCATTTATTTGACTTCCTTATCAATATTCTTACTTCTTTGATAGTTTTTTATCTCTATTTTCTCTGCAGATCTACTCCATAAATAAATCAAAAAAACCAAAAGATCTCCATTTACAAATAAACAACAGGATTATAAACATTGATTTCATCCGTAAGACATAAAATTAATTTATGGTAATAATAAAAAATTATTGAAAGTAATATTTTTTTGATACTTTTGCTTAATCGTAATAGGGGTGCTTACAAAAGCTGAGATTATACCCATTGAACCTGAGGTGGTAATTCATCATAGGAAAATGATATGATATATACTCAAAACACAAATCACTTCTTTTTTTATAATATTTAATTTTAAAAAATGTTTGCCAAAAATTTAATCTTTATTTTAACAATATCAATATCTATAAGTGTACATTCACAACAACAAGATACTATTTCACTATCACAACTTTTAGAAGAGGTGCAAGTAAAGGGAGTTAATGCTGGTGAAAAAACACCAGTTTCATATACAAATTTATTTGAGAAGGAAATTGAAAAATCTAATTTAGGACAAGATTTACCTTATCTAATTTCTCTAACACCTTCTGTAATTTCCTCATCCGATGCCGGAGCTGGTATTGGATATACTTATATGACTATTAGAGGGTCAGACGCAAATAGGATTAATGTAACAATTAATGGAATTCCTTTAAATGACTCTGAAAGTCAAGGAGTTTGGTGGGTGAACATGCCAGATTTCACCTCTTCAGTTAGCAATATTCAAATACAAAGAGGTGTAGGGATATCAACAAATGGAGGGTCTGCTTTTGGAGCTTCTGTTAATCTAAAAACTAATGGATTGATAAAAGATAAATATTTTACTAGTTCTAATACTATTGGTTCTTTTAATACTGTGAAAAATAATATTGAATTTGGAACAGGATTATTAGAGAGTAATCTTTCTTTCGATGGTAGGTTTTCTAGAATTTCTTCTGATGGATACATAGACAGATCTTCTTCAGATTTGGAATCTTTTTATCTCTCAGGTGGATATTATAGAGAAAGTTCTACAATAAAAGCTATTATCTTTAAAGGACATGAAAGAACATATCAAGCATGGTATGGAGTGCCAAAATCCTATTTAAATACAAATAGAACCTTTAACCCTTATAATTATGACAACGAAGTTGACGACTATGGTCAAACTCACTTCCAACTACACTACAATGAACAAATTAATAATAAAACTTTTTTAAATCTTGCTTCTCACTATACTAAAGGTGGTGGGTACTACGAGCAATATATTGGATCCGAATACAATTCTATTCTATATAATGGAGATTACATTTTTGGTCAAAATAACTTATCTTTTTACGGGTTAGAAGATACTATTATAAATTTAGTTAGAAGAAAATGGCTGGATAATGATTTTTATGGACTTACCTTCTCTTTAAATCATACTGCAAATAAAATTAATGTTATTCTAGGTGGGTCTGCAAATACATACAATGGAGCACATTTCGGAAAAGTTGTTTCCACAGAAACCCATGAAAACTTAGATTATGAGTATTACAGAAATGATGCAACTAAAAATGACATGAACATATACCTAAAAACAGATTATGCCTTTACAAATAAAATCAATGCATATCTTGACTTACAAGCTAGATTTGTAGATTATACTTTTGAAGGATTTGATGAAAATGGAGAAGTTGCTGATCAAACTATTAATTTGAGATTCTTCAATCCCAAGTATGGTTTATTTTATTCTTTTACTAATAAATCTTCTTTTTATGCATCTTATTCTGAGGGTAAAAGAGAACCTAACAGAAATGATTATATAGAAAGTTCTCCAAATTCAAGGCCTAAACCTGAAATTTTATTTGACACTGAAGTTGGATACAGGTATAGTTCAAAATACATGAATTTAGGTATGAATTTATATAATATGGATTATAAAAATCAACTCGTAAACACTGGACAGATTAACGATGTAGGAGCTTCAGTTCATTCAAATATTGATAAGTCTTATAGAAGAGGAATTGAAATTGAAACTGCTATTAAATTAACTGACAATATAAGCTGGTCTGGAAACATAACTCTTTCGGAGAATAAAATTGTTTCTCATAAAGAATTTATAGAAACTTGGGATTATCCTGTTGTATATCCAATTGAAGGATATGAAATGGAAGTTATAGGTTACGACACTATATTTAGTAAAGAATATGAAAATACAGATATTTCATTTTCTCCTAATGTAATTGCTAAATCTCAATTAAGTTATGATTTTGGAAATTTAGAAGCCTCTTGGATTTTAAAGCATATTGGTAATCAGTATATAGATAATACTCAATCTTTAGATAGAATGTTAGAAAAATATACAGTAAATAACCTGCTTTTTTCTTATAATTTAAGTTTTAAAAATATTAAAAATGCTAAAGTTACTTTATTAATAAATAATATATTAGATACTGAATATATTAACAGAGCTTGGGTGTATAGGTTTAAATTTTCATCTAATCCAGATGAATTATCATATGATCCATATATAAACACAGAAAATAATGGTTATAATATGATTGGATACTTTCCTCAGTCTACTAGAAATTATCTTCTAGGATTTAAATTATACTTATAAAGTAAATTTTAGAAAATATTTTCTAAATTAAAATTTAAAAGAAAGTTATAACTATATTTGCTCAAAATCATAAAAATTATTATGAAATATAATACTGCAAAAAATAAACTGATTATTCCAGAATATGGAAGACATATCCATAATATGGTATCGCACGCTATAACGATAAAAGATAAAAAAGAAAAAGAAAAATGTGTTAAATCAATAATTCATTACATGGGCCAAATGAATCCACATTTAAGAGATATTAAAGATTATACTCATAAATTGTGGGACCACTTATTTATAATGTCTGATTTTCAATTAGAAATAGATTCTCCATATGAAAAACCATCATTGGAAAAACTTTCTGAAAAACCTGAAAAGATTAAATATCCCAAATCTACAATTCGATTCTCTTACTATGGAAAATACATAGAAACAATGATAAGCCAAGCTATTAGTATGACTGAAAAAAAAGATAAGTCCGTATTAACCGGAATGATTGCTAATCACATGAAAAAATGTTATATTGCGTGGAGCAAATCTCCTGTTGAAGACAAAACAATCTTTAAACATCTTGAAATTCTATCTGAGGGGAAATTATCTCTAGATCCTGCATTTAAGATTATTGATGATAGTAAAGCAGCTCCAAGGAAAAATATAAAAAATAGAAAAAACTTTAAAAAGAAAAAAAAGAATCAATGACAACATTTAAAGTTAAGGGTGGATTAAAATTAAAAGGCGAATTACATCCACAAGGAGCTAAAAATGAAGCTCTACAAGTTCTATGTGCTGTTTTACTTACACCAGAAATTATAACAATAAAAAACATTCCAGATATTAGAGATGTTAACATATTAATTAATCTTTTAAAGGATCTTAATGTAGAAGTGAACAAATTAAATAAAGATACTTATACTTTCAAAGCTGAAAAAATAAATATAGATTATCTTTCTTCTAAAGAATATAAAGAAAAAAGCAGTAAAATCAGGGGATCTATAATGATTGTTGGCCCACTACTTGCAAGATATGGAAAAGGATTTATCCCAAGACCAGGTGGTGACAAGATTGGAAGAAGAAGAGTTGATACTCATTTTATAGGATTTAAAAATTTAGGAGCTAAATTTGAATATGATAATAAAGAAGAATTTTATAAAGTGACAGCAGAAAAACTAACTGGATGCTATATGTTATTAGATGAAGCCTCAGTTACAGGAACTGCTAATATTATCATGACTGCTGTTATGGCCAAAGGTATAACAACAATATATAACGCTGCATGCGAGCCATATTTACAACAATTATGTAAAATGCTTATTTCAATGGGAGCTATAATCACTGGTGTAGGGTCAAATTTAATAAAGATAGAAGGAGTTAAATATTTAAACGGATGTAAACATGAAATTTTACCAGATATGATTGAAATTGGATCATTTATTGGTCTTGCTGCAATAACAAAGTCTGAAATTACTATAAAAAATGTAAGTTATGAAAATTTAGGAATTATTCCAGATGTATTCTCAAGACTTGGAATCAATTTACAAAGAATAGGAGAAGATTTACACATACCATCTCAAGATAGTTATGAAGTACAAAATTATATTGACGGATCTATTCTTACAATTTCCGACTCTCCATGGCCAGGATTTACTCCAGATTTAATCAGTATAATATTAGTAGTAGCTTCACAAGCAAAGGGAAGTGTTTTGATTCACCAAAAGATGTTTGAAAGTAGATTGTTCTTTGTAGACAAGTTAATAGATATGGGAGCTCAAATCATTTTATGTGATCCACATAGAGCTACTGTTATTGGATCTAATCATCAATTTAAATTTAAAGCTACTACAATGACATCTCCAGATATTAGAGCAGGGGTTTCGTTATTACTAGCTGCTCTAGCAGCTGATGGGACAAGTATTATCAATAATGTTGAGCAAATTGATAGAGGGTATCAAGAAATTGACAAAAGACTCAATGCAATTGGTGCAAATATTCAAAGAATTAACTAAATTATGACAATTTGTCGGTAAATTGACTATGGCAAAATATTTTCTATATATGAATTATATATAAAATTTAATACGAAATGGCTAAAAATAAAAAATCAAAAAAAGAAAAAAAGACATCTAAGATAGATGCAAATAATGATAAGGAAAACATATCATTAGATGATCAATTGAAAGTTGAAAAAGACAAAAACTTGAGATTATTTGCAGAATTTGAAAATTTCAGAAAAAGAACAGCAAAAGAACGATTAGATCTGCTTTCTTCTGCAAACAAGGAATTAATCACCAAACTACTTCCAGTTCTTGATAATTTTGAAAGATCGATCAGCGCTAATAATTTTACTGAAAATGATGGACCTGTAATAATTTACAATCAGTTAAAACAAGAATTAGTAAAAAATGGACTTAAAGAAATTGAGAATCCAATTGGAAAAGAATTAGACACTGAATTTCATGAATCTATTACAAATGTTCCTGCTCCAAAAAAAGAATTAAAAAATAAAATAGTAGATGTGATTGAAAAAGGATACCTATTAGGGGAAAAAGTAATACGTTACGCTAAAGTAGTTGTAGGAAATTAAAATTATGGAAAAAAGAGATTATTATGAAATACTAGGAGTTAGCAGAAGTGCTGATTCTAAAGAAATAAAAAAAGCATATAGAAAAATAGCTATAAAATATCACCCTGACAAAAACCCTGGAAATAAAGAAGCTGAAGAAAAATTCAAGGAAGCAGCTGAAGCTTATGATGTTTTATCTGATAATAATAAAAAACAAAGATATGACCAGTTTGGTCACGCTGGAATGAAAGGAAGTTCTTCTGGTTTTGGAGGGGGAATGAATATGGATGATATATTTTCTCAATTTGGAGACATTTTTGGAAGCGGATTTGGTGGTTTCGGTGGTTTTGGTGGTGGACAATCCCGGAGATCAGCCAAAGGAAGTAATTTAAGAATTCGTATAAAATTAAACTTAAAAGAGGTAGTAGAAGGTGTAAATAAAAAGATAAAAGTTAGAAAATTAGTAATAGCAGAAGGAGTGACATACAAGAATTGTCATAATTGTAATGGTACAGGACAAATTACTAAAATAAGCAATACTATTCTAGGTGCAATGCAAACTTCATCAGTGTGTCATTTTTGCAGTGGAAATGGACAGAATGTTGATAAAAAACCACGAAATGCTGATCAAAATGGAATGATTCATACTGAAGAAACTATAGATATATCTATTCCACCTGGAGTTGACGATGGAATGCAAATAAAAGTTAGTGGAAAAGGAAATGCAGCTCCAAATAAAGGAATCAACGGTGACTTACTTGTTCTAATTTCTATTGAAAATCATCCGGATTTAACTAGAGATAATGCAAATAATTTACATTATGATGCATATATAAGCTTTTCAGATGCTGTTTTAGGAGCTTCTATTGAGGTTCCTACAATAAGTGGAAAAGCTAAAATAAAACTTGAACCTGGAACTCAATCTGGAAAAACTCTAAGACTAAGAGGAAAGGGAGTGCCATCAGTTGAAGGTTACAAAACAGGAGATTTACTTGTTCATATAAACATATGGACTCCTCAAAAACTATCAAACGAAGAAAAAAAATTCTTTGAAAAAAATGCTAAATCTGAAAACTTTAAACCAAATCCAAGTATAAAAGATAAATCTTTTTTTGAAAAAGTTAAAGAAATGTTTGGATAAAATATATCTAAAATGATCAATAAAAATGATGAAAACATTCAATTTTTAGCTTATTAGAAGAAAAAATGAATAATTTATTGACAAGTAATTTAACATCTAAATTGTTGATTAATTGAGAGTTAAACCTATTGTAAACAATAATTTGTTAAAAAACATCAAGATATATAATTGCCATAATAATAGAAAGACTTACATTTGCCACGTATTAACCAAAAACATAAATTAAGAATTATGAAAAAAAATTTACAAAAAGTATTAGTTCTTGCATTAGGACTAACTACAACAATCGCATCAGCTCAGTGGAGTGCTGATTCTAGAACTAGAATCGACAATACTGATACTGATAACAGAACAGCCGAACAAAGAGTTACGGTTTCTGCAGACTGGGGTGGTATACATGCCTCTGCAGATCTTAACTATGATGTAGACGGCGGAATAGCAACTCACTCTATTTATGAAGCATATGCTTCTACAGATCTAATGGGATTTGCTACATTAACAGCTGGTAGACAAGACCTTAATTTTGGATCTGGTGCATTACTTTCATCTAATGATTGGGGTATGGACAGATACACTAATGATGGTGTTTCATTGTCTATGAATCTAGGAGGATTTGATCTAAGTATAGGTACATTAGATGGAATTAACCAAGACAATAACTACATGAATGCTAGCGGTAACTTTGCAGGTGCAAGCGTTAACATCTTAATGATGAATAACGGAGACAATTCTGCTCATGGATATGACATATCATATTCAATGGGAGACTTTTCATTATCTGTAAGCATGAATGAAGATTATAATGAAAACACATATAATAGTTATGGTGTAAGCTATAATGTATTTGAAAACCTAACAGCTTCAGTAACTCAAACTTCTAACGAAGGTGGATTTACAATGGACAATACTGCATTAAGTGGTGGTTGGGATAACGGAAACATTGGTTACTTAAATAGTGGTGACGAAGATAGAGCTATCGGAATCTCTTATGATTTAGGTGACTTAACTATTGGATATACAATGCATAACATTACAAATGAAGATGCTAATATTGGTGACACTGAAGCAAATGAAATGCATTTAGGATACAGATTAAATGACAATGCTCATTTAGGTATCGCACGTTTTACTGATACAGATGACTCTGAGTTAACATGGTTAACTATTTCTATAGGAATGTAATCAACTGTATTTTCTAATAAAAAAAGGACTGTATTATACAGTCCTTTTTTTTTATACATCAGTTTAATGAACATCATTTTGTTAGTAAAGTTTTGTACAAAACATGGTTATATAAAGAATAATAAATCTATATTTGCCTCATATTAATCATTAAAAAATAAACAAATGAAAAAATTACTTTTAAGTATGGTTGTAGTATTCACTTCTATGGCAGCATCAGCACAATTTATGGTTGTTACTACTTATGATAGTGATCAAGAAGAAACTGTGGATCAAATAACAGCTAGATTAGGTGTTGGGTACATGGTAACTGATGGAATTACAGCTGGGATCGTTAGAGGAGACAAAGATGATGCTGGAGACGATACTTATGAATTATTTGCTAGGTATAATCTTGGAATGCTAGATGGTGCGTATGCAATGATTCAAATGCCGACAGAAGATATGACTGACAACATGAAGGTTGGTATAGGAATGTCTTTTGCTGTATGGAATTCTCTATATCTAGAACCAAATTACACAATGCCTATAAGCGAGGATGATAATGGAGATAGAGAAGGAAAATTTAATATTGGAATTGGATATAGATTCTAATAATTAAAAACATCTTTAATTAAAACCACCTATTAATAAATATGGTGGTTTTTTTTATTTCTATAAGATATCTTGTAATATATTTTTAACTCTTTCAAAAGATCCTTTTTTTGATCCAGAAGCAGTTGCAAAGAAACTTTGACCTCCACCAGAACCTTTGACTTCAGTCGCTAATTTTTTTATTATTTTACCAGCATGTAAATTTCTACCCAACAAATCTTCTGAGATTAATAATGTAAGATATACTTTTTCATCAACTTCAGTATATAATAACATAACTAAATCTCTCTGTTCTGATTTAAATCTAAATGCAATAGACTTCATAGAATTTAAATCTAAGTCAACTTTATCAATTATTAAATTAACCCCTTTAAATACATACTTATTTTCCAATAATAATTTTTCAGTATTGAGCTCTTCCTTTCTCTTATAATTTTCAAGATCTTTGGTTAATTTTTGATTATTCAATAATAATTTTTCGACTGACCTAATAGGATCTGCGCTTTTAAGCTTAATTGATAGATCATCAATTTTTTTCTTATATGTATTATAATAACTTATTACTTCTAATGAAGTCAATGCTTCAATTCTTCTAATTCCAGAAGCCACAGAAGATTCTGATTTAATCATAAAATTATGTATCTCAGAAGTATTATTAACATGAGTTCCTCCACATAGTTCCATAGATGTTGCAAATTGCACAACTCTAACTTTCTCTAAATATTTTTCTCCGAATAACATTTTAGCTCCCATGTTTTTAGCTTTAGATAATGAAATGTCATTATGCAACTTTAATGGAATACTTTTATTAATCTTTCTATTAACACTATCCTCAATTCTCTGAATCTCAGTATCGGACAACGATGAAAAATGTGAAAAATCAAATCGTAAATATTCAGAAGAAACAAAAGATCCTTTTTGAAGCACATGATCTCCAAGAATTTCATTTAATGATTCATGTAATAAATGTGTAGCTGAATGATTTTTTGAAATTAGATTCCTTCTATCAGAGTCTACTTTTGCATTGAAAGGAACATGTAAATTACTAGGTAGTTTATCAGTGATATGAATAATTAAATTATTTTCATTTTTGGTATCTAATATATAAACTTCCTCTTCTGAATTATTAATAGTACCAGTATCACCTATTTGCCCACCTGCTTCAGCATAAAATGGAGTTTTATCGAAAACTAATTGATATCTTAATTGATTATTCAATTTAACTTCTCGATACTTCATCAAATTTACAATTGACTCTAGCTCACATAAAATGACAACTTCTTCTATAGTACCTTTAGAAACATTTACCCAATCAGAAACATCTATTTTTGATGCATTTCTACTTCTGTTCTTCTGACTATTCATCTCTTCAGTAAATGAATCATCATCATAATTCAAATTATTTTCTGACAAAATCAATGAAGTTAGATCTTTAGGGAATCCATATGTGTCATATAACTCAAAAACTAACTTGCCAGAAACTACACCATTAGAGTTATTAATAATCGATTCTAATCTTTTAAGACCATCATTCAATGTTCTAATAAAAGATATTTCTTCTTCTTTCACAACTTTTGAAATCAAATCTTTTTGAGAATAAATCTCTGGATAAGAATCCTTAAACGAATCTCCCAAAACATCAATTAATTGAAATAACATTTCTTTTTTATATCCTAAAAAGGTATAATAATACCTTACTGCTCTTCTTAATATCCTCCTAACAACATATCCAGCTTTAACATTAGAAGGTAGTTGACCATCTGCAATCGAAAAGGATATGGATCTAATATGATCAGCTACAACTCTTATTGCAACATCAATATCTTTATCTTTTCCGTACTTTTTGCCTGTTAATTTTTCAATTTTCGTAATTATAGGTGTAAATAAGTCTGTATCATATGTAGATTTCTTTTTTTGCATTATCATACATAAACGTTCTAAACCCATACCAGTATCTACATGATTCATCTCCAAAAGCTCTAATGACTTATCTATTCTTCTGTTATACTGTATAAAAACTAAATTCCATATCTCTATTACCTGATCATGGTCTTTATTGACTAATCTAGAACCGCTAACGATATCTCTTTCACTTTGAGGTCGATTATCGTAATGTATCTCTGAGGATGGTCCACAAGGGCCTATTTCACCCATCTCCCAGAAATTGTCATTCTTATTTCCATTTATTATTCTGTCAATAGGAACATATTTTTTCCATATATTATAAGAATCATTATCTTTTTGAATTTTATCTTTGATATCTCCTTCATAAACTGTAACGTATAAGCGTTCCTTATCTAATTTCAAAACATCTGTAAGAAATTCCCAAGACCATCTTATTGCTTCCTCTTTAAAGTAATCACCAAATGACCAATTACCTAACATTTCAAACATTGTATGATGATATGTGTCATGTCCAACTTGCTCTAAATCGTTATGTTTTCCTGAAACTCTCATGCATTTTTGTGAATTAACAACCCTAGGATCTTTAATTTTTGTATTTCCTAAAAATCTATCTTTAAATTGATTCATGCCAGCATTCGCAAACATCAAACTAGAATCATCCTTCAAAACCATTGAAGAGGAAGGATATATACTATGATTTTTTTTATCAAAAAAATTCAAGAAAAGACTTCTTAATTTTGAAGAATCCATTAAAAAAATATTTATATTAATTCGACTAAAATAATAAAATAAAACAACATAATTTTTATTTAATATCTTTGCAAAAAGTTATTTGTTATAACAATATGGCAAAAGTAAAATATTATTACGATACTAAAACACTCAATTATCAGAGAATTGAAAAAAATAGATGGAATAGATTAAAAAATATTCTAATATTTTTAGCCTCATCTATTTTTAGCGGATTAATATTGACAATAATATTTTTCCAGTTCTTTGATAGTCCTAAAGAAAAAAGACTTAAAAGAGAGATCTCTGAAATACTTAATCATTATACATTAATGGATAATAATTTAAAAGATATTAATGTAGTTCTTCAAGATATGCAAGAAAGAGATGATAATATATACAGGGTAATTTTTGAAGCTGACCCTATTCCATTATCTATAAGAAAAGCAGGGTATGGTGGTATTAATAGATATAAAAGTCTAGAAAATCTATCTAATTCAGAAATAATAGTTCAAATTAATAAAAAAATTGATTTAATCTCAAAACAAATTTATATTCAATCTAAATCTTATGATGAAGTTATTGAATTAGCTAACAATAAAAGTGATATGATAGCTTCAATTCCATCAATTCAACCTGTTGCTAATAAGGATTTAAAAAGGATGGTTAGTGGATATGGCATGAGAATTCATCCTGTATACAAAACAATGAAAATGCATGAAGGAATGGATTTCACCGCAGCAATAGGAACTCCAGTTTACGCAACAGGAAATGGAAAAATTGAAAAAATAGAAGACAAAAAAAGTGGATATGGAAAACATATAATAATTAATCATAACTACGGATATAAAACCCTATATGCTCATCTAAATAAAATACTTGTAAAAGAAGGTGATTTAGTTACAAGAGGAGACATTATTGGACATGTAGGAAATACTGGACTCTCAGTTGGACCGCATTTACATTACGAAGTACATAAAAACAATATAAAAGAAGATCCTTCATACTATTATCATAATGATCTATCAGCTGAAGAATATAGCCGATTAATTGAAATATCTTCAATAGAAAATCAATCATTTGATTAAAAAATGCCCAAATTAAAAGAACATATAGAAAAATTATATTATACAATAGGTGAAGTAGCAGAAAGATATAATGTAAATGTATCCTTGATTAGATTTTGGGAAAAAGAATTTGACAATCTAAAACCAAAAAAAAATAAAAAGGGAAATAGGTTGTTTACCAAAAAAGATATCAATAATTTAGACATTATTTATCATCTATTAAAAGAAAGAGGATATACTATAGCTGGAGCAAAAAGAAAAATCAAAGAAAATAAAAAAAATATAATTGACAATGTAAAAATTGTTAAGAAACTTAAAGAGATTCGTTCATTTTTAGTAAAAATGAGAGATGAAATTTAAAAAAATATCAATAAATGAAAATTTATACTAAAAAAGGAGATAAAGGAAAAACACAACTGTTAGGTGGCAATACTGTCCATAAATTTAATCCAAAAATAGAAGCATATGGAAGTGTTGATGAGCTAAACTCTTTCGTAGGACATCTTTATGATCAAGAAATCAACAAACAACATAAAATATTTCTACTATCAATACAAAACATGCTTTTGAACCTTGGAAGCACACTAGCGTTAGAAAAAAAATCAAATATTAAGATCCCTGAAATTTCTAATATAGATATTAAAAAAATAGAAAAAGAAATAGATCTACTAGAAAATCAACTTCCTACATTAAAAAACTTTATACTTCCTTCAGGTCATATAGCTTCTTCTATGTGCCAAATTACTAGAACAGTATGTCGCAGAGCTGAAAGAAGAGTAGTTTACCTATCTACCATTGAAGAAGGATATGAAATATCTATTAAATTTCTAAACAGATTATCAGACTATCTTTTTGTTCTATCTAGAAAAATCATCTATGAAAACAATGGATCTGAAATCCTTTGGAAATAATCATATCCATGTATTGCCAATTTGCTGAAAATTTTATTTTTGCATAAAAACCAAACCTTATGTATTGGACATTAGAATTAGCATCAAAACTTGAAGACGCTCCATGGCCTGCTACTAAAGAAGAATTAATCGATTACGCTATTAGATCAGGAGCACCTATGGAAGTTGCAGAAAATTTACAAGAATTAGTAGAAGAAGAAGATGGTCAAGTCTGGGAAAGTATTGAAGAAATATGGCCTGATTACCCATCAAAAGAGGATTTTTTCTTTAATGAAGATGAATATTAATTTTAGGAATAATTAACTCTAAAAATAACAAGTATAATCAATAAATGGCTTTACTAAATTTCATATCAAATATTTTTGGAAACAAATATGAAAAAGATATTAAAAATATATCACCATTAGTTGAAAAGGTAAATAACGAATTTTCAAAATTATCCGAAATTAGTCATAATAAATTAAGAAGCAAGACTGAAAATCTAAAAGATATAATTGAAAAATCAATTTCTAAGAAAAAAAAGACCTTAGAAGAGTTGAAATCTAAAGCTGAAGAAGAGATCCCTCCTGAAAAAAAAGAAGAACTATATAATGAAATTGATTTACTTGAAGAAGAGATAATTACTAATACTAATGAAATTTTAGATGAAATTCTTCCAAAAGCTTTTGCAATTATTAAGGAAACAGCTAGAAGATTTTCAATAAATAAGAAAATTGAAGTAACTGCAACAGAATTTGACCGCAACCTGGCAACAGAAAAAGATTTTATATATATTGAAAAAGATAATGCTATTTATAAAAATGAATGGCAAGCAGCAGGAAACTCAATAATTTGGGACATGATTCATTATGATGTACAAATCATTGGGGGTATTGTTATGCACCAAGGCAAAATTGCTGAGATGCAAACTGGAGAAGGTAAAACTCTATCAGCAACTTTACCTCTATTTTTAAATGCTTTATCTGGCAAAGGAGTTCATCTAGTTACAGTCAATAATTATCTAGCAAAAAGAGATGCTGAATGGATGGGGCCAATCTTTCAATTTCATGGATTATCTGTTGAATGCATTGATAATTACAACCCCAACTCAGAAGAAAGAAGCAACGCATATTTGGCTGATATTACTTATGGAACAAACAATGAATTTGGATTTGATTATCTTAGAGATAATATGTCCAAAAGACCCAATGATTTAGTTCAAAGAAAACATAATTTTGCTATCGTTGATGAAGTAGATTCTGTACTAATTGATGACGCTAGAACACCTCTTATAATTTCTGGACCTACTCCCAAAGGAGATGTTCATGAATTTAATGAATTGAAGCATAAGATTGAAACACTTGTATCCGCTCAAAAGAAATATATAACAACAGTTCTTTCTGATTCAAAAAAATTATTAAAAGAAGGTGATTCAGAAAAAGGAGGATTTAATTTATTAAGAGCTTTCAGAGGTCTCCCAAAAAACAAAGCTCTTATAAAATTTTTAAGTGAAGAAGGAATAAGGTCTCAACTGCAAAAAACTGAAAACTTCTACATGCAAGAGAAGAGTAAAAACATGCATATAGTTGATGAAGACTTATTTTTTGTTATTGATGAAAAAACAAACTCAATTGAACTAACAGATAAGGGGATAGAAATTCTTACAGGGAACCTTGAGGATAAAAATTTCTTTATATTACCAGATGTTGGAGCTGAAATATCATTAATTAATAAATCTTCTATTCAAGATCATGAAAAAGAATCTAAAAAAGAGATCTTAATGAGAGATTTCTCTATTAAAAGTGAAAGGATACATACTGTTAATCAATTATTAAAAGCTTACACATTATTTGAAAAAGATGTAGAGTACGTACTTATTGATAATAAAGTAAAAATTGTTGATGAGCAAACCGGAAGAATTATGGATGGAAGAAGATATTCTGATGGTCTACATCAAGCTATAGAAGCTAAAGAAAACGTAAAAATTGAAGCCTCTACTCAAACCTTTGCAACTATTACATTGCAAAACTATTTTAGAATGTATAATAAATTAGCTGGAATGACAGGGACAGCTGAAACAGAAGCTGGTGAGTTTTGGGAAATTTATAAACTTGACGTAGTAGCTATCCCAACAAATAAACCAATTCAAAGAGAAGACAAAGATGATTTAGTATATAAAACTAACAGAGAAAAATATAATGCTATAATTGATGAAATCGTAGAATTAACCGATATTGGAAGGCCTGTTCTAGTAGGAACAACATCAGTGGAAATATCTGAGTTACTAGGAAGAATTCTTAAAACTAGGAGAATTAAACATAATATATTAAATGCAAAACTACACCAAAAAGAAGCTGATATAGTATCAGAAGCTGGTAAAGCTTCTGTGGTAACTATTGCGACTAATATGGCTGGAAGAGGTACAGATATAAAACTATCAGATGAAGTAAAAAATTCAGGTGGTCTAGCTATAATTGGTACAGAAAGACATGACTCAAGAAGAGTAGATAGACAGCTAAGAGGAAGATCTGGAAGACAAGGAGATCCTGGCTCTTCTCAATTCTTTGTCTCATTAGAAGATAAACTAATGAGGCTTTTCGGATCAGAAAGAATAGCAAAACTTATGGATAGAATGAATATGGGAGAAGGTGAAGTCATCTCTCATTCTATGGTGAATAAATCAATTCAAAGAGCTCAAACTAAAGTAGAAGAAAATAATTTTGGAACTAGAAAAAGACTTCTTGAATATGATGACGTGATGAACAAACAGAGAGAAATAATTTATAAAAAAAGAAAACACGCTCTATTTGGAGAAAGATTGTCACTAGATATTAGCAATATGATATATGACACATGTTATATTCTTGTAGAACAATACTATGAAACAAAAGATTTTACATCTTTTTCTAACGAAATTATGAGAGTACTTTCTATTTCAAGCCCATTAAATCAAGATGAATTTACTACAAAAGAATTAGACGAGGTAATTAATATCGTATTTGAAGATTGCTTAAAGAATTATAAAATAAAATCAAAGAATATTGCTCAAATGGTTCTTCCACAGATAAAGGAAATATATAAAAACTATTCAGCTACGTATAAGAATATTGTAATACCATTTTCTGATGGAAGAAAAACTCTTCAAGTAAGTGCAGATTTAGAAGAGACAGTAAATAATGATGGAGAAAATATACCAAAATCTGTGGAGAAGGGAGTTACATTATCAATTATTGATGAATTCTGGAAGGAACATCTGAGAGAAATGGATGATTTAAAACAATCTGTTCAAAATGCTGTATATGAACAAAAAGATCCTCTTCTAATATATAAATTTGAAGCTATTGAATTGTTTAAAGTTCTAATGAGTAAAATTAATAAAGAAATTGTTTCTTTTTTATTAAAATCAGGAATTGACAATAAGAATACTCAAAAGATTCAAGAAGAAAAGATCAATAAAGAAAATAACTTGAAAACTTCTAGGAATTCCGATTTACCAAGTCATTCAATCAACAAAGAGAATTCAAGTCAAAACAACCAAAAGAACCAGCCTATTAGAACAGAAAAAAAAATAGAACGAAATGCTCCTTGCCCATGCGGAAGTGGTAAAAAATATAAAAAATGTCACGGATCTTAAATAGATGTAAGTGGTGTGTAAATGATGAAGAATACATACAATATCATGATAAAGAATGGGGGGTTCCTATTAATGATGATAGAATAATATTTGAATGTCTATCTTTAGAAATCTTCCAATCAGGACTAAGTTGGATTACCATACTAAAAAAAAGAGAAAATTTTAGAAAATCATTTGATAATTTTAATTATACTAAAATTTCTAAATACTCAGAAAAAAAAATAGAAAAACTATTATCTAATAAAAATATTATTAGAAATAAAAATAAAATTTATGCTGTTAAAAAAAATGCATTATTTTTTATAAAAATCATAGAGGAATTTGGATCATTTAGCAAATATATTTGGGAATATACTAATTATAAAACAATACATAATAGTATATTAATTGAGAAAGAAATTCCAATCAGTAATCAAATTTCATTAATATTAAGCCAAGACCTAAAATCTAGAGGATTTCAATATATTGGATCAAAAACTATATATGCGTTAATGCAAAGTATTGGAATGGTAAATGATCATGTTGCTTCATGTTTTAGGTATGAAGAAATTAAAAAAGGGATTAAGTAATAATCTATCAGCTTAAATACCTAAAATCTTGATTATTTTTAATCCTAAGTAAGGATTCATATATTAATCGAATGACATTTTCTACATCATCTTTATGAACTGTTTCTACAGTAGTATGCATATATCTCAAAGCTAGTGAAATTAAAGAAGAGGCTACTCCTCCTATAGAATAAGCAAATGCATCTGTATCTGTCCCAGTAGATCTAGAGGCAGCAGATCTTTGAAATGGAATATTATTTTTTTCTGCAGTATCTATTATTAAATTTAATAAATTATTTTGTACTGCAGGACCATAAGTTAATACAGGACCATCTCCACATTTTGTGTCTCCTTGCTTTATTTTATTAATCATCGGAGTGCCTGTATCATGACATACGTCAGTTACTATTGCTACATCAGGACGAATTGTATCTACAATCATTTGAGCACCTCTTAATCCCACCTCTTCTTGTACAGAATTAGTGATATATAGCCCAAATGGAAGCTGTATATTATTCTGTTTTAATAATCTAGCAACCTCAGCTATCATAAAACCTCCAATTCTATTATCCAAAGCTCTACCAACATAAAAATTTTTATTCATAACCATAAACTCATCTTCATAGGTTACCACACACCCTACATGAATACCTAAATCCTCAACTTCTTGCTTATCCTTTGCCCCACAATCTAAAAATATATTATCTAACTTTGGAGATTTTTCATTTACAGATGTTCTAGTATGAATTGCTGGCCATCCAAAAACAGCATTTACAATTCCATTATTCGTATGTATATTTACTCTTTTAGATGGAGCAATTTGGTGATCAGATCCACCATTTCTTCTTAAATATATAAATCCATCTTTAGTTATATAGTGAACAAACCAAGATATTTCATCTGCATGAGCTTCTATTACCACCTTATATTGAGCTTTTGGATTGATAATACCTACAACTGTTCCATATGTATCAACAATATGAGTATCTATATAAGGTGTTATGTATTTTAACCATAATTTTTGTCCTTCACTTTCAAAACCAGTAGGTGATGGATTATTCAAATATTCTCGTAAAAATTTTTCAGATTTCTGATTAATTATTTTTTTATTCATAATACTATATTTTATCTATTATTATATTTTTCTATTCCTTTTTTAAGCCAATCAGCAAAATCATTTTTATTTCCATGATGCTCATAATCAGCTGAACCTATTCCATCAATATCTTCAAATTCTTCTCCATCATTGGGGATTACTATTCTATAATAAGGTTGGGTTTGAACATTATATCTTGATTCTTGTAAATACCCATATTTATCTCCAACTGTAATAATTTTTTTAACTTTTCCATTATCATTTGTTAAAGTTAATTGTTTTTCTAATGGCAATTTGACAGAATGATTATCTACTTCTAAAGAAATGATGACTAATTCGTTTCTTAGAATTTCAATAACTCCTTCCTCTCCCCAAACTTTGTTTTCCATTCTTCTGCAATTAACACAATTAATACCTGTAAAGTCTAATAACACTGGTTTACTATTCTCCTTAGCAAATTTCAATCCTTTTTCTAAATCGTGAAATAATAACAATCCATGAGGACCTAAATGTGAGGATTCTGGAATAATATTATCATAATTAGTTGAATTCAAATTAAATCCAGATGGTGATTCACTATAACTATGCTTAGGAGGATCAAAACCACTAATTATTTTTAATGGAGCTCCCCACATTCCTGGGACCAAATATATTGTGAAAATTAAAATAAAAGTAGCTAATAAAACTCTTGACACAGATATAAAATCACTCTTGCTGTCGTGTGGTAATCTAAAAAAACCAAATAAATATAATGACCATGACAAGAAAATACCAATCCATATAGCCAAAAACAATTCTCTTTCTAAAAAGTGACCATCTATTGCCATGTCTGCCATGGATAAAAACTTTAAGGCTAAAGCTAATTCAAGAAAACCTAAAGAAACTTTAACTGTATTTAACCATCCACCAGACTGAGGTAAAGAATTCATCCATCCAGGAAAAATAGCAAATAATGAAAAAGGCAGAGCTAATGCTAATGAAAAACCTAACATTCCAATTATGGGAGCTAAACCACCAACTGTAGCAGATTGCACAAGCAATGGCCCAACAATTGGGCCTGTGCAAGAGAATGATACTAACGCTAAAGTAAATGCCATAAAAAATATTCCAATGATGCCTGCTCTGTCCGAATTCTTATCAGATTTATTAATCCATGAGCTAGGCAATCTAATTTCAAATGCTCCTAGGAAAGATATAGCGAAAATCATAATTAAAATAAAAAAGAAAATATTTGCCCAAAATCCTGTTGCAAGTTGATTTAGAAAAGAAGCTCCAAATAACCCTGTAACTATTGTGCCAAGAAGAACATAAATCAAAACTATACATAATCCATATAAAACCCCATTTTTAATCCCTTTTAGCTTGTCAGTACTTTGTTTAGTGAAAAAACTAACAGTCATAGGAATCATTGGAAATACACATGGAGTTAATAAAGCAGCGAAACCACTAATAAAAGCTAAGAAAAATAGCATTAATAAACCTCTCTTTTCTTTAGATTCAGTATTATTATGTTGACTATTAAAAATTAATGAATATTTTTCTTCATAATCCTCTTCAGAAAGTTTATCAAATCCATCAACCATAAAACTAAAATAGATTTCTTCAGGAGGTAAACATTTAGAACTGTCACACAACTGATAATAAATAAATCCACTTAAAATAAAATCTTCATTGGAATTAACGCTAATTATTTGTTTAAATATAGCTTGATTAGAAAAATATCTTAAATATCCACCAATATCATCGTCATACTCTTCATGATATTTTGTTTGTTCATCAACTAAATGTTCTATAGTATCATTATCCATCACAAATGAGAAGATTGTAGGAAGATATATAGTATCTTCACCTAAAACAGTCTGTGAATATAAATGCCATGACTTTTCTAAATTAGCCTTAAATTCTAATTCCACCTTATTATCTTCTACAATTCGATGTGAAAATTCCCAATTTATAATATCATTATGATTTTGCGAGAACATGCATAAATTAAAAAGAAGAAGTAATGTTAATACTATTGTTTTTTTCATAATTTTTTAAGCAATTTTATTTTTTTATTAATTATTCTATTCAACTCATCAACTTTTTGACTACCTATAAAATAAACCTGACCATCATTATCTATAATTTTAACTGCAAATTTGCCTCTAGTATAAAATCTAATTATTCCTTTATAATGTAAATTATACACAGATCTATTTAATAAATATTTACTGTAAATAACTTTCTCACTAGAGACAATTTTATGTAAATCTATCTTAACTTTTCTTGCAGTCCATAATCCATCCAAAATAATTGAATGATTAATAATACTTGTTTCAAAATGCAAAATAAATACTAATAATGCTGAAATTACTAAGATAAAAACCCCTAAAAAAAATAATAACTCTACTGTTTTTTCTTCATTTCTAATATAATAAAAAATAAAACAAAATAAAGCGATAACTATTCTTCTAAAAAAAGAAATTTTATTTAGTCCTAAATACTGTTTCTCTGAAAAAATAATTTCTTGCATATTAATCTTAGAATAGATTTGCAATATACGCCTTTTTTGTCTTATCTGTAATCTTGAATTTCTCCGAAATTCTGTGTCCAATTATCCAAATTATCTCATTTCTGCTCAATAATAATAAACATTCTTCCTTATCAAATCTATTCCATTTTTCATCAACAAAATAATCAGAAATCTTTTTATTACCATTCATCCCTAATGGTGTGAAAGTATCTCCATTTTTCCACTTCCTAATTTCCAATGGAAATTCTAATTTCTCAAAATCAAAAAATGCAAAACTTTTATCATCTATAATATTAATGTCTTGTGTAACATTAAATGCCATATTTAATGGTTGATTAATACTAGTTTCAAATTTATCAATGTACTTAGATTTTAATTCTAATTTATCTTCCTTAGAAAGAATAAGATGATGCCTGTCAACTAATAATAAATGTGTGCTACTATAAAATAATTTACCTGTATTTCCAATAGAACATATTATCTTATTAATTTGCTTAAACCCATAAGGATACAATATTTCTCTAAGAATTGCATTAGAAAATTTAGAATTCATTAATTTCTTTATATCAATAAATTGCTTTTCTCCATTACAAATAATTATCTCAGATTTTTTTTTATTAATTGTATCAATAAAAATTTCATAAACTTCATTTAAGTATGACATCTCATTTATAAATGTATTATTAAATGAAGGATTTATTTCCTTTAAAGAAGGAATTATATTATTTCTTATATTATTTCTTAAATATTTATTATCAAAATTACTAATGTCAATTCTATATTTTTGACCTTTATCTGAAAGATATTTTTGAATATCTTCTTTATCATACTTAATTAAAGGGCGAATTATATCATCTCTAATTAAGTGCATACCCAAAAATCCTCTAATACCACTTCCCCTAACAAAATTAATTAAAAAAGTTTCTATATTATCTTCTAAATGATGAGCAACAGCTATATACTTTGAATTTGTTTTGACCTTTAATTCATTAAACCAAGAATATCTTAATTCACGTGCAGCCATCTGATCTGAAAAACCTTTTTTTTCTGCATATTTCTTAGTATTGAAAGATTTAGAATGAAAAGGTACTCCATTTTGTAATGAAAAGTTTCTTACAAATTCTTCATCCTTATCAGAATCAATTCCTCTAAGCTTAAAGTTGCAATGTGCTAACTCAATTTTAAATCCTATTTCAATTAACAACAAAGCTAGAGCAACACTATCACATCCTCCACTAATAGCTACTATAATTCTATCATTTAAAGAAATAGAATTTTCTTTTAACAAATATTTCTTTAATTCTTCAATCATCTTTTAATACATCTATCATTGCTTGAGCTTTAATTAACGTTTCTTGATATTCTTCTTCTGCATCAGACTCAATAGTAATTGCACCCCCGACCATTACCGAAATATATTTTTGAGCATTATCATAAATAATAGATCGTATTACTACATTAAAATCAAAATCTCCTCCAGGCTCAATATAACCAAATGCAGAAGAAAATAATGATCTTTTTTTAGTTTCATATTTATCAATTAATTGCATAGATTTAATCTTTGGAGCTCCTGTCATTGATCCCATTGGAAAAGTAGATTCTATAATATCTGAAAAACCTATTCCATTTTTGATGAAAGCAGAGACTGTCGTAACCATTTGATGGACTCTTTCAAATGTATACACCTTAAATAACTCTTCAACATTAACTGTTGATTTCTTTGCTATTTTTGAAAGATCATTTCTTACTAAATCTGTAATCATTATATTCTCAATTCTATCCTTTTTACTTTCATGGAATTTTTTTAACAAACTCTGATCTTCATCAAAATTCTCTCCCCTCTTACATGTCCCTTTAATAGGTTGAGTAATTAATTTATCTCCAATTTTCTTAAGAAATCTTTCTGGACTGCTGCACATTAAATATTTAGATCCAATTTTAGAGAATATAGAAAATGGGGCTTTACTTGTCTTGTTTAAATCAATAAAAATTTTTTCTGGACAAATTTCCACACCTCTAGAGTAAAACTCATGACAATAATTCATCTCATAGATATCTCCCCTTTGAATATGATTCTTTATTTTTCTTATTTTTTCTTTATAATCTTTTTTAGACTCTCTAGAATTTAATTTTATTTTATTTTTATTAATTGAATAATTTACTAAATTTTTCACCTCTGAAATCATAGTATCTACTTCTTCTTTTTTAAGAAAGCTCTTAACTATCAAATTTGAATCAGAGATTATTAATACAGTTTCTGGAACAACGAAATATATATTAGGAAAATCAAAATCGTCAATATTTTTAGAATCTAAATCTTCTAATTCATTCTTTAAATCATAAGATAAGAATCCAAAAGTCCAATCTGAATTTTTATCTAAGAATATTTGCATTTTAGTCATAGAATTATTATTAGATTCAATTGAATCATAAATCCCAAGGGCAATTAAATTTTGATATTTTGAATATCGATCACTTTTGAATTTATTAGATAATAAGAAACTATGAAATTCAAATTTACTTGAGTAAAAATAGAGTTTCTCTATGAAATTATTTGAGATCTTATATTTGTATGTCTTTCTCAATATAATACATTTATTCAGAAGTAATATCAATAACTTCTTTGACTTCTGGCACTGCATTTTTTATTGCATTTTCTACTCCATTTTTCATTGTCATCATACTTACATTACAATTACTGCAAGCTCCTAACAGTCTAACCTTTACTATTAAGTCTGTTGTAACCTCTACTAAATCTATATCACCTCCATCATCTCTTAAATAAGGACGTATTTTTTCCAAAGATTCTTCTATTTTATTAATGATCTTCTTATTTTTAATCATAGTCTTCAATTTTTAGTGACACATTTAGGTTCATTTGATGTCTTAACTGTTTTTGTTTCTATTAATTCCCTATTTCTTTTATCTGTGTTTAATACAATATTACTAGCTAAATTTCTAAAACATTTGGCTATTTCTGTTGAACCTTGCAGAACAGCTGGCCTTCCAATATCGGAAGCTTCTCTTACTGACTCTACTAATGGTATTTCGGCTAGTAAACTAACCCCCATTTGTTCTGATAATAGTTTACCTCCTTCTTTTCCAAATATATAAAATTTTCTTTCTGGAATTTCTAATGTAGAAAAATATGCCATATTTTCAACAATTCCTAATACAGGAACATTTATACTTTCAAGCTGAAACATATTTATTCCTTTCTTTGCATCAGCAAGAGCAATATGCTGAGGAGTAGTAACTATTACTGATCCTGTCACAGGTATAGACTGTACTAGAGATAAATGTATGTCTCCAGTTCCAGGAGGCAAATCAACAAATAAATAATCTAAATCACCCCAATGAGCATCCCATATTAATTGATTTAAAGCCTTAGAAGCCATCGGTCCTCTCCATACAACAGCTTGTTTGGATTCAGTAAAAAAACCTATAGACAAAACTTTAACATTATAATTTTCTAAAGGTTTAATCTTATTCTTACCATTTACTTTAACGACCGATGGTGATCTTCCTTCCAAATCAAACATTATATGCATAGAAGGCCCATAAATATCCGCATCAATTATCCCAACATTATATCCTAAATCTGCAAGAGCTACTGCAAGATTAGATGTGATGGTTGACTTTCCTACACCTCCCTTTCCAGATGATATTGCAATAATATTTTTCACACCTGGAATAGGTGTGCCTTTAATTTCATTTGTGGTTTTTTTATCCTTAATTATAAAATTTATTTTAATCTTAGAATTATTATTGACATATTTATATATAGACTTCTTACAATCTGTTTCCAATTTTTTCTTAAATTGTAATGTTGGATTACTGATTTCAAGGTCTAATTCTATTTCTGTGCCAAAAATTTGTATATTTTTAAGGATCCTATTATCTACTATAGATTTATTATCTCCAGAAATAAACACCTCAGATAAAGCTTTTTTTACTATATTTTTGTTTAATTTCATGCAATATAATTGTAAAGGCAAATATAATTATTAATTCCTGTTTTTTTGGAGTAGATTTATATTATTAAATTGTTAAAAAATAATTTAACTATTATTATAGTATTTAAATTCTAAACTTAGTATAAGTAATTGGAAAACCTTTTGACACATAAATTTTCTCATAATAAGTTAAGATGTCCATATCTTTTCTAACTTGATCTACTGAGTAAAGATCATTTGTACAATCTATCAATTCATGACCTCCTGACTCAATAACACCTAATGTGTACCCATATAAAAATTGTGAATCTGTCTTTAAATGAATATGTGATTCCACTCCTAATATGTTGGAATACTTTGTAAGAAATTCTGGATGAGTTAATCTTTTCCTCTGTCTTTTTTTCTTAATTTGTGGATCTGGGAAAGTTAACCAAATTTCAGAAATTTCATTTCTATCAAAGAAATTTAGAATGTTTTCAATCCTAATTCTTAAAAAACAAATGTTCTTTAAATTTTTATCCTTAGAAGCAGTCGCTCCAGTCCATATTCTATTCCCTTTTATATCAATTCCAATGAAATTCTTTTTAGGATATCTTTCAGCAAGAGATACTGAATACTCTCCTTTACCACATCCTAACTCTAATACAATTGGATTATTATTATTAAAAAAATCTTTAGCCCATTTTCCTTTTAAATAAAAAATTTCATGAAAATTATCACCATTTGGTTGAATGACATGAGAGAATTGATCAAGATCATAAAACTTTTTTAATTTATTTTTTCCCAAAATTATTTTTAAAGCTAAAATAGATTCTTTTATTTACTTTGTAAGTATGAAATTAAAGAAAAGAATTTTAATAGCCCCACTTAATTGGGGACTAGGACACGCTACTAGAGTTATGCCAATAATAAATGAATTAAAGAAAAATTCTTTTGAAATAATTATTTCTGCAAATGGTAGAAGTTATGAATTATTAAAAAAAGAATTTCCTAATGATAAATTTATTAAAATTAAAGGTGTTAATATAAAATACTCAAATTATTTACCAATGATAATATGTATTGCATTTCAAATACCAAATATTATATTTTGTATTATTAGAGAACATATTATTCTTAATAAGAAAATAAAGAAATATAATATTGATGGTGTAATTTCAGATAATAGATTTGGAATGTTCTCTAATAAAATACCTTCAGTATTTATAACTCATCAATTAAATATTATCTCTCCATTTCTTGAAAAAATTATTACATCTGTAAATTATTTTCTTATAAATAAATACACCGAATGTTGGATTATAGATGATAAAAAAATAAAAATAGCTGGCAAATTATCTACTCCAAAAAAATCATTAAACAAGTTCTGTTACATTGGGAATGTTTCCAGAATGAAATATAAAAAACAAATTAAAAAATATGACATCTGTTTTTTATTATCAGGTCCAGAAGGTCAAAGAAAAGTATTTGAAAACATAATTCTTAAGCAAATAAAAAATATTTCTGGAAAATTAATTATGATTCAAGGAAAATGCGAAAGTAACTATAAAAAAAATAATAATAACCTAACTGTTATATCTTGTGCTAATTCCTCAGATATAAATAAATATATTTTAGAATCTAAATTAATTGTTTGTAGATCAGGATATTCAACAATTATGGACTTAAAAAAACTAAATTCTAATGCAGTTTTAGTTCCTACACCGGGACAAACTGAACAAGAATATCTAGCAAAAAGATTAAAAAAACAGGGGGTTTATTACATGCAAAATCAAAATAAATTTAATATAAAAAAAGCTCTAGATGAATCAATAAAATACAATAAAAATAAAAATTTTTCTGAAAAATCAGAAAATACAAACTGGGATAAATTATTCAGACTTTTTTAACATAAATGAAAAAGTTGAACCTCTTCTAATTGTTGATCTGATATTCAACACCTGTCCATGTAAATCTAAAATATGTTTAACAATAGACAATCCTAAACCTGTCCCTCCTTTAGCAATAGATCGTGACGAGTCTACTCTATAGAATCTCTCACACAACCTGTCGATATCATTAGTCTCAATTCCTATCCCATCATCAGAAACTTCAATTAAAAAATGACTATCTACATCAAAAATTTTAATCAAAGTTCTTCCTCCTGTTTTTCCATATATAATTGAATTATGAATCAAATTCATTAAAACCTGATAAATCTTACCTTGATTGCCTATTACATATGTTGGTGGATAAATCTTATCAAATGATACTGTCAGATTATTTTTTGCAGCTTTATTTTCTAATAAATCTATTACTCCTAATGTTGTAGAAATAATATCAAATTTTGACATTGATAATTCTACATCTGCACTCTCCATATTTGAAATGTTTGATAGATCTTCTACAATAGAAATCATCCTTTCAACACTCTTTTGAGACCTTTCTAAATATTTTTTATTTATCTCACTATCTTCCAAAGCTCCTCCTAATAATGTCAAAATATAACCTTGAATATTAAATATTGGTGTTTTTAACTCATGAGACACATTTCCTAAAAATTCTCTTCTGAATTTTTCTGTATCCTTCAAATGATTGATTTCTGACTGTCTATCTAAAACCCATTCTGAAACTTCTTTTTCTGCTTGATCAATATCTAATGTTGATTCATTTATATTTTTTTGTTTTTGTATTATTCTATATAAAATATTAATTTTCTTCTGAATATAATTTCTAATTAAAATATAGGTGAAAAATCCAATCATTAATAAAATTAAGATGAAAATATATATTGGAATATGTTCCTTATAAAAAGAAAATGAAATAAAAAATAAAAAAACACTGAAACTTGAAAGATAAAACGCAATTTTTACAGGAGTATTAATTTTCATAACTCATTAATTTGATAACCTATACCTTTAATTGTGATTATAAGGTCCTCTCCTAATTTTTTTCTTAGTTTTCTTATGTGAACATCAATAGTTCTATCACCAACATATGATTCATTTCCCCATACTTTTAGCATTATTTCATTTCTTTTAAATAGTTTCCCTGGATCTGAAAACAACAGTAAAAGTAAATCATACTCCTTTTTAGCAAAATTTATTTTTTCACCATTTTTATAAACCTTATATTTTAATCTATCTATTTGAATGTCTTTAAAATTAATAACATCTAATTGATCAATTTTACTTGTATTTCTCCTAAGCAAAGATTTTACTTTAGAAACTAAAACTTTTGGACGAATTGGTTTATATATATAATCATCAGCTCCCGCTTCTAATCCTGCTATTTGAGAATAATCTTCATTTCTTGCAGTTAAAAAAGAAATTAGTTTGTCTTTAATCTCAGGAATTTCTCTTAGAGAGCGACAGGTCTCTATTCCATCTAGATTAGGCATCATAACATCTAAAATAATTAAATCTGGAATAAATACTTTTGCTTTCTCTAATGCAATGTTTCCATCTCTAGCTGTTTCAACAAGAAATCCCTCTTTTCTTAAATTATATGAAAGTATTTCGATAATATCTTTATCATCATCGACAACTAAAATTTTTTTCATGAACATTTTTTGCTAATATAAAAAATGATAAATAAGCATACAGGAATTTAACTTTTATTTAAATAAAGTTAATCATTAAATGACAATTAATTAACATTAAGTTAACATTGATAAAATTTCAAATATTTTTATTTGTAAAAAATTAAATTTATGAAAAGATTAACTTTTATATTAACCGTCTTATCGGTACTTTCTTTAAATGCACAAGAAATAAAACCTTTTGTAAAGGTTTTCACAAATTTCAATCATGATAACAATAAAAATGAATTTGAATTAAAGAGGTCCTATTTAGGGTGTTCTTACGAAATTAATGAAGAATTTTCAACTAATGTAACATTTGATGTAGGAAACAATTCAGCAGGATCCTCTTACACAGCTTTTTTGAAAATAGCTTCACTTTCATGGAAACCTATGAAAAAATCAACAATAAACATGGGTATGATTGGGACAAAAAACTTTAAATTTATGGAAAAATCATGGGGTAAAAGATATATAGAGAAATCAGCGCTTGACAAAGAAAAATGGGCAAGCGCAGCTGACCTAGGTTTAAGCTTTGACTATAAAATATTTGATAACTTTACAATAGATGGACAGATACTAAATGGAGAAGGATATACAAGCACACAAGATGAGGACGGGTTATTAAGATATGGGTTTGGAGGCACATATAAATTATCAAACTTTTCAATAAGACTATTCAGAGATATTAAAAGCTGTAGCTGTTCTGATATTGATCAAGAAATAACTACAGCTGCAATCTCATACTCTAACAATGGAATAAGCATTGGATTTGAAACTGATATGATGGAAAACTCTAATAATTCCGAAAACATGAATAGAGATATAATGTCAATTTATGGATCTTATAAAATATTTAATAAGTACACATTATTTGGCAGATTTGATGAATATTCATCAGAAGATTCATGGGATGATGATGGGACATACACTATATTTGGTGTAGAAACTCAACTTACAGAGGGGGTTAAAGCAGCTGCTAATATTAGAAACTCTACTAATACATCAAATGATATAGAAGACAAATCATTTTACTTAAACTTAGAATATAAATTTTAATAACTAAACCAATGGAAATAAACAATAAAAAAACAAAAACATTAGATTTATCACCAATAGTATATTTAGCAATAATGACTACTATATTTTTTATAGCACTTTAGAAATGAAAAAAATAATTAAAGCTTTTAGCTATCCAGCTACGGTATGGTTTCCTAAGAAAGAACATAACTTCCTCATATTTATAATATTATCGTTTATGGCTGCAATGTTTGCTACACCATATCCAAATATAGCCATGTGGGTAGGTTTTATTTTTGCAGCATATGCTGCTATAGCAAATGATAGTATTCAAACGATAGGAACTTTTATTGCTTCAAATCAGGATAAAAAATGGTGGGTACTATGGATATTTATTGGAGGAATATTCTTTTTTACAATGTTATATAGTTTTATAAATTTAGGAGGTGACGTTTCTCATGGAAGACTAGCGTCGAAAGGTTTTGAGAAATCCCCAACATCTTTTCATTTCCTTCAAATAGCGGCTCCAATTTTCCTTCTTATACTCACAAGATTAAGAATGCCTGTTTCAACTACATTTATACTTTTAACTTCTTTTGCCGCTACGCCGGCTGCAGTTGGAGGAGTTTTAGCAAAAAGTATGAGTGGATATATTCTTTCATTGTTACTAGGATTGATCTTCTTTATCATAGTAGCTAGATTATCAAAAAAATATTTCACAGGAAAAGCAAAATTTGGGTGGACTATAGCACAATGGATAACTTCTGGAACATTATGGTCTGTATGGTTAATGCAAGACGCTGCAAACATTGCAGTCTATCTTCCTAGAAAAATGGGTAATGGAGACTTTATAGCGTTTATTTTAATAATAATTATAGGACTTGGACTTCTTTTATATTACAAAGGTGGAAGAATACAAAAAATTGTTACAGAAAAATCTGTAGTTACAGACGTTAGGTTTGCTACACTTATTGATTTTGTTTACTGTATAATCCTATTCTACTTTAAATTACACTCAAAAATTCCTATGAGTACTACTTGGGTATTTATTGGATTGTTAGCTGGTAGAGAAATAGGTATGTCAATAATGAAAACAACAGATAACTCTATTTGGCAATCAGCAAAATTGGGATTAAAAGATGCTAGTTATGCATTAATCGGTTTAATTATTTCTATCGCAATTGCTATTGGGGTTAATGATCAACTTACGTTTGATTTAATGATTACTGAAATGCCAGAACAATTTATTGATGGAATCATTAAGTTTTTCTCAAAACTAGGAATATAATATTAATTTAATAATTAAAAAAGCGACATGTGTTACATGTCGCTTTTTTTATATTTTTATTTTTGCTCATATGGAAGAGTTAGAAAAAGAAATATTTGAAATTACTAATCAAAAACAATTTAACAAAATATGTTTTAAAATATTTGATTTCCAAAAAATAAACAATCCTGTTTATTCAAAATACTGTAAAATAATTCTTGGAAATAAGCAGCCTAAATCAATTTATGAAATTCCATTTCTACCTATTTCTTTTTTTAAAACAAATGAAGTTATAATTAAAAACACAAATGTTGAAAAAAAATTTTATAGTAGCGGAACTTCAGGTAATAGAAGTAAACATTTAATTTCAAAATTAAAATTATATGAAAAAAGTTTTAATAAATCCTTTGAAATATTTTATGGTGATATAAAAAAATATTGTTTAATCTCTATGTTGCCAAATTATAGGGAAAGAAAAGATTCTTCATTAATTTATATGATAGATAATTTAATTAATTATACAAACTACCCATTAAGTGGAGCATATAAAGATAATTACAAATCAGTATCTGATACTTTAGATATATTAGAAAAGAAAAAAAAGGAAACTATTTTAATTGGAGTTAATAATGTCCTTATTGATCTAGCTAAAAACTATCCCAAAACACTCAAAAACACCATAATCATTGAAACTGGCGGGAACAAGATTGAAGATACAAAAATTATAAAAGAAGAATTACATGAAATATTAAAAAAATCATTTAATTTGGAAAATATCCATTCAGAATATGGAATGACAGAACTTCTCTCACAAAGTTATTCAAAAAAGAATGGCATTTTCCAAACTCCTCCATGGAAGAAAATAATTATTAGAGACACAGAAGACCCATTCACTATAGTAAATAATAACAAAAGTGGAGGTGTTAATATAATTGACCTAGCTAATATCTATTCGTGCTCGTTCATTTCTACACAAGATATTGGTGAAAAATATGATGATGATTCATTTTCAGTCTTAGGAAGATTCGACAATTCTGAATTAAGAGGATGTAATCTTTTAATGCAATGAATATTAAAAAAGCTAAAATATCTGATATTAAAGAAATTATGAAAATGTACAGATCTTGTGTAAATGGTATGATAAAAAATGATATTGATCAGTGGGACGAAAAATATCCGAATAAAGAAATAATCTTTTCAGATATCATTCAAGAAACATATTATATTGCAGAAATCAACAATGAAATAATTGGTGGAGTTAATATTGACAAATATCAGGATGAAACATACTTAAATATAAACTGGAAAGATAAAACTAATTCTTTTCTAGTTGTTCATCGACTTGCCGTGAAAGAAAATTATTGGAACAGAAAAATTGGTAAAAAGATTATGCAGTTTGCTGAGGAATTAGTAGTATTAAATGGATTAAAATCTATTCGTCTAGATACTTACTCAGGTAATCCTAAAGCTATAGATTTTTACAAAAAATTGGGGTATCAAGAATTAGGGACTATAGATCTAAAGCCTAACAAAAATAAATATCATTGTTTTGAAAAAATTATAATATGAATTAATTTTTTAATTATGAAGTTATGAGGAAAGATATAAAAAATAATCCCTACTTAATGGTACTTGGAATAACACAGGATACAGGTTACCCTCAAATTAATTGTAGTGAAAATTGTTGTAAATTAGCTTGGGACAAACCAGAATTAAAAAAAATGACAACTTCTCTAGGTATTGTAGACCCAATAAGCAACCAACAATGGATTTTAGATGCAACGCCAAATATTACAGAACAACTACATCTCTTGAGTAAAAGCTCAGAAATAAAAAATATTGAAGGAATATTTATAACACATGCTCACATTGGTCATTATACTGGACTAATGTATTTTGGTAAAGAAGGAATGAATACATCAAAAACACCTGTATTTGTTATGCCGAAAATGAAGAAATTCTTAGAAGAAAATGCACCTTGGTCTCAACTAGTTAACTCAAAAAACATATCATTAAATTTAATGAAAGACCAATCATTTATACAATTAAATAAGCGGATTAAGATAACTCCTTTTTTAGTACCACACAGAGACGATTATTCAGAAACAGTCGGTTTTAAAATACAAACAAAATCAAAGAGATCTGTTTTTATTCCAGATATAGATAAATGGGGAATATGGGACAAAGATATAATATCAATAGTTAAAGAATCTGATTATGCTTTTTTAGACGCTACATTTTACAAAAATGGTGAATTAAATAGAGATATGAGTGAAATACCACATCCATTTGTTGAGGAAAGTATGGAAATATTTTCTGAACTATCAGCAAAAGATAAATCAAAAGTTTATTTTATCCACTTAAACCATACTAATCCTTTATTAATAGAGAACAGTCCTTCATATAAAAAAGTTCTAAATAATGGTTTCAATGTAGCAAGAGAAGGACAGATAATTAAATTCTAATTAATGATTAATATCATATTGATAATTAAATAAAATTCATTACTTCTAAGTAAAACTTTTCAGAGCTATCTGCGTGTAACCAATGACCAGATCCTTCTATTGTCTTAATTTTTACATTTGAGAAATGTTTATTTATAATTAATTCATCATTTTGATTAATATAATTAGAGTTCCCACCTCTAATAAAACATGTAGGTAAAGAACAAGTACCAATAATAAAATCAGCTTCTTGTATACAACTTAACTTATCTAAAAGAACGTTTATATTAAATCTCCATTCAAATTTTTTATCTTCATTTCTAAATAAATTCTTCATTAAAAATGACCTCAAGACTTGATTTTCAAATGATATTGAGAGTGTTTTGTCAATTTCACTTCTGCTATTAAAATTTTCTAATGGTAATTTATATAAAATTTTTAATATATTTTGATGAAATTCAGTGTCATATTTTCTAGGAGAAATATCTACAATAATTAATTTTTTAATTTTTTCAGGATAGGTAAATGCAAATTTCATTGCAATTTTGCCTCCTAATGAATGTCCTAATATAATTGGATCTATTATTTTATGATCTTCAATATATTCTAGTAAATCTTCACTCATTACATGAAAATTAAATTCATTAGAATGAGGAGACCTTCCATGATTTCTTAAATCAATTAAATGAACTTTGAAATTTTGAGCAAATTTTTTACCTAGAGAATTCCAATTATCACTCATGCCAAAGAGACCATGAATAATTAACAAATCTCTTCCCTTTTCTCCATATTTTTTAAAAAATAATTTCATCTATAATAATCTCTTATACATTTGTATTGTATTTTCTAAACCCAAATAAATAGCATCACTAATAAGAGCATGTCCTATAGAAACTTCTTGTAAGTTTATAATATTGCTAGCAAAAAACTCTAAGTTGCTTAAATTTAGATCATGACCTGCATTGATTCCTAAATCTAAATTAGATGCAATTTGTGCAGATTTAATATAAGGAAGAATAGCTTTTCTTTTGTTAGAAAAATAGTTTTCTGAATAATACTCTGTGTATAATTCTATTCGATCAGCACCGCAAAACTTTGCACTTTTTATTATTTCTGTATCAGGATTTACAAATATTGATGTTCTTATTCCTTTGTCTTTAAACACTTTAATTGTCTCAGTAAGAAAATCCTTATATTTAATAGTATCCCATCCAGAGCAAGATGTAATTACTTCTGGAGGGTCAGGCACTAGTGTGACTTGATCTGGTAAGACATCAAGTATTAACTGTATAAAATCATCAGATGGATATCCCTCAATGTTAAATTCTTTTGTAAGTACTTTCGATAGATCATAAACATCTTTCCTAGTAATGTGCCGTTCATCAGGTCTTGGGTGAACTGTTATTCCATCAGCTCCAAATCGCTGACAATCTAAAGCAGAGTTAATTACATTTGGAATATTTTTTCCTCTAGAGTTTCTAATAGTAGCTATCTTGTTAATATTTACACTTAAGTTTGTCATAGTATGATAATACAAAAATATAAAAATTGTATGTTTGCTGTATGCAAGCTGACAAACTTATTTCATCAACAATAATTCCACTTCATCCACAAGATAGTGGTGAAAGAGCGATTGAGTTAATGAATCAATTTAGGATAAACCATTTACCTGTAGTTAGAGATAACTTCTTCTTGGGTGTGATTTCAGATAGAGAAATAGAAATATGGAATTCAAAAAAAGACTATGTTGAAGAACATCTTCATAATTTAGCTTCTCCATATGTGCTATCAAATCAACACTTATTTGATATTATTGAAGTTTTAGAAAAAAATAATCTCTCAATAATACCAGTGCTAAACAAAGATCAAAAATATCTTGGAGTTATAAAAGCAAAGAAACTATTATATTCAATAGCAAAATCAGCTGTAATCCAATCTCCAGGAGCAGTTATTGTTTTAGAATTGAATAATAGAAATTATAGTATGACTGAAATTTCAAATATTATTGAAAATAATAATATTAAAATTTTAAGTTCATATATAACATCAAATAATGATAGCTCAAATATAGAGGTAACTATAAAACTAAATTCCACAGAATTAAATGCAGTAATAAAAGATTTTGAAAGATATGGATATACCATCACAGAATCTTATAAAGAAGATAATTCAAATATTAATTTTCTTGAAAGGTATGAACAGTTAATGAGGTTTCTCGACCCCTAGTTTAAAACTAATTATATATTTGTATAATTTTTAAATAAAAACAATGAAAATAGCTCTTTTTGGTAAAGAATTTTCTCCAATATATAATAAATATATAAACCACTTAATTAATAAACTTCAAGAAAAAGAAATAGAAATTATCATTCATTCAGAATTCTATGAATTTTTAAATGAATTTATTCCTTTTAAAAAAGGTGTTAAGGTTTTTCATGAAATAAAAAGTTCAGATAATATTGAATATCTATTTTCCATTGGTGGTGATGGCACCCTATTAAGAGCTATTACATATGTAAAAGATAGCAATATACCTGTTTTAGGTATTAACACTGGAAGGTTAGGTTTTATTTCTAGCGTTTCCACAGATCAATTGGATGTCGTAATTGATAATGTTCTTGAGGGAAATTATAAAATTAGAAGAAGGACGGTATTGAAGTTAGAAACCGAAAATAATTTATTCGGAAATACAAATTTCGCACTCAACGAGGTAGCAATTGTAAAGAAAGATACTTCATCAATGATTAGAATAGATGCCTTTATTAATAATGAATTCTTAAATTCTTACTGGGCAGACGGATTATTAATCTCAACACCTACTGGAAGTACAGGATACTCTCTTAGTTGTGGGGGACCTATAATCTTGCCTGGAACAGAAAATATAATTATTGCTCCAATAGCTCCTCATAATTTAAATGTAAGACCAATAATTATTAATGAAAATGAGATTATAAAATTAAAAATTGAAGATAGAGATCAATTAGCGTTAGTATCATTAGATTCTAGATCTAGAGCTTTTGATTCTTCACTAGAATTAATTATAAAAAAAGGAGACTTCAAAATTAACTTAATTGAACCAAAAGATAATTCATTTATTACTACTATTAGAAATAAATTGATGTGGGGTTCAGATAAAAGGAATTAAATATCTTAAATAAAAGTTGAATTTAAGTATATTTGCCACTATATATTAATATCATTATGAAGAACCTATGCCTTAAAAAAAATATTTTCAGAAATATTTTTACTTTTATAATCATTATCTCAATCAATAAAACTTGCCTGTCGCAATATAAATCTACTCAAGAGTTTGGGGTGATTTCTGGGGTTGGATATTATACTGGTGACATTAGTCCAACACACTACGAAAATAGTAGATTAGCTGGGGGAATTACTTATAGAAAAAATCTTGACAGAAGATTTACCTTTAAATCTTCTATGTTATATACTAATATTTATGCTGATGATGCTAATAGCTCTAACCCAATAAAAATTAATAGAAATTTGAAATTTAAATCTGATCTAATTGAACTTTCGGGGCAAATAGAATTTAACTTTCTTCCATATGAGACAGGAAACTCATTATATAGTTGGAGCCCTTATATTTTTACAGGAGCTTCAATATTCAGATTTAATCCAATGTCAGAAGCTTCTGATGGAAGATGGTATTCACTTCAAGAACTTGGAACTGAAGGTCAAGGAACTGATGGAGAATATAGTTACAGAAAACAATATTCACTAACTCAAATATCAATACCTTTTGGTGGTGGGGTGAAAATTGGAATAAATGAAAATTTTAATATAATTTTAGAATACGGTTTGAGAAAAACATTTACTGATTACATTGATGATATTAGCACAACGTATGTAGGAGTGCCTGTAGAATGGTCTGGAGATGAAATCACAATAGAATTAGCTGACAGGTCTTTAGATGGACCTCAACAATCTGGAATTGCTAGAGGTGATGATACTACAAAAGATTGGTATTCTTTCTCAGGAATTACTCTATCATTCACACTGAAAGGAAATTCTAAGGAATGTAATTACTAAATACCAAATGTTTCTAGAAAAAATTGATAAAAATAATATTCCAAAACACATTGCTATCACTATGGATGGTAATGGTCGTTGGGCAAAATCTAAAGGAAAATTTAGAATTTTTGGACACAAAAACGGTGTTAAATCAATAAGAAATACTGTAGAAGCTGCAGCAGAAATAGGAGTTAAATTTATAACCCTATATGCTTTCTCTACAGAAAATTGGAATAGGCCTAAAAAAGAAGTAGAAGCTCTAATGAGATTATTAATTTCTACTATTCATAAAGAAACCGAAACGTTAATGAATAATAACATTCGTTTAAACTCTATAGGAGATATTTATTCTCTCCCAAATAAATGTCAAAAAGAATTACTTGAAGCTATAAATAAGACTAAAGAAAATAATAGGACTACATTAATTTTAGCTTTAAGTTATAGTGGTAGATGGGATATAATAAATGCAATAAAGAAAATTATACACGACAATATTCCTGTAAACAAAATAAATGAAGAAATGTTTTCACAATATCTGACAACTAAAGGCGTTCCTAATCCAGAATTATTAATTAGAACAAGTGGAGAAAAAAGAATTAGTAATTTTTTATTATGGGAAATTGCATATTCAGAACTGTTTTTTACTGACGTATATTGGCCTGATTTTGACAAAAAAGATTTTTATGAAGCAATATATAAATATCAGCAAAGAGAAAGAAGATTCGGGAAGATATCTGAACAAATAAAAGAAAAGAATTGAAAAAAATAATTTACTTATTAATATTACAATTTTGCGTTATAGTTAATTTATCGCATGCCCAATCTAATAAAATAGACTACTCAAACTCCAAAGAATATATTATTGGAGGTGTAGAAATTAATGGTGTGGAATTTTTAGATAAAAATACACTAATAAGTATAAGTGGATTAGAAATTGGAGAGAGTATTATAATTCCTGGGGAAGAGATCTCATTATCCATAAAAAAATTATGGGATCAGGGTCTTTTCTCTGATGTATCGATTAAAATATCTAAAATATTAGATAATAAGATATTTTTAATTATTGATTTAAAAGAACATACTAAATTATCTAAATTTAAATTTGAAGGAAAAATCAAAAAACATGATGTAAGCGAATTAAAAGAACAGCTTAAACTTATGAGAGGAAAAGTTTTAACTGATAATTTGATAAATAATTCTATTCATAAAATCAGATCTTACTTTTTAGATAAAGGATATAATAATATATCTGTATCACATTACATTGAAAAAGATCCTTTACTGCTAAATGCTTCATCACTTACTTTCAAGATTAACACTGGAGAAAAAGTAAAAATTAAAGAAATAATCATTCACGGAAGAAAGCTTAGAGAAAACAAGAAAAAAAATATCCTAAACAATACTGATGAGATATATGCTGTTTCTAATTCAATGATAAAACGAAAAATGAAAGAAACTAAAATCAAAAAATGGTGGAGATTCTTTAAAATATCAAAATTTAATCGGGAAAACCTCAAAAATGATCTGGAATCATTGATTGCTAAATATAATGAAGAAGGGTATAGAGATGCAAGAATCATTAAGGACACATCGTACCTAAATTCTGATAATACATTGACAATTGAAATATTTATTCATGAAGGTGAACAATATACATTTAGAGATATTACATTTATCGGAAATACAAAATATTCAAACGAAAAATTAAAAAATATTCTTGCCATTAATTCCGGAGATATATTCGATAAATCTATATTAGATGGGAGAATTTATGGAAATGGTAATGGCAATGATTTAAGTTCATTGTACTTAGACGATGGTTATTTATTCTTCAATGCTACTCCCATAGAGACTGCAACCGAAAATAATGAAATTGATTTAGAAATTAGAATTAATGAAGGACAGCAAGCAAGAATTAATAAGATTACTGTTAATGGAAATACAAAAACAAACGATCATGTAATCCTTAGAGAAATTAGAACCATGCCTGGAGAATTATTCAGAAGATCTGATATAATTAGAACTCAAAGAGAACTTGCTGCATTAGACTATTTTAATCCAGAAACTTTAGGAAATATTGATATAAATCCTGATCCGCTTAGAAATACTGTTGATATCACATACAATGTTGAAGAAAAATCATCTGATAAAATAAATTTACAAGGTGGATGGGGAGCCGGTAGAGTAATTGGATCATTAATCTTTCAATTTAATAATTTCTCAACAAGGAATTTCTTCAAGCCTAAATATTGGGACCCATTACCATCAGGAGATGGACAAAGACTAATGATTTCTGCTTCTTCCAATGGAATATATTATCAAAATTATAGATTATCTTTTGTTGAACCATGGTTAGGAGGGAAAAAACCAACTTCTTTAAGCTTCTCAATATATAGCAATATTTTTCAAAATAATGTTAATAGTGATTCTCCAGAAAAAACTCAAATATCTGGTTTAAGCATTGGAATTGGAAAAAGATTAAAAATTCCGGATGATTTTTTTACATTCTCTAGCACTATAGGTTTGCAACAATATAAATTACAAAATTCTCAATCATTCTTTAGTTTTACAGATGGTACTTCCAATGATTTTCATCTGAAATCATCTATAGGGAGAAATTCTGTAGACCAAATTACATTTCCAAGAAAAGGCTCTGAATTTTATCTTTCATTAAAATTAACTCCACCATATTCTATTTTCGATAATATTGATGATTACACAAATCAAGATGATCAAGAAAAATATAAATTTATGGAATACTATAAATGGAATTTTAATTCTAAATGGTATTCTTCAATACTTGAAAAACTAGTATTAGCTACTAGAGTTGAAATGGGATACTTAGGAATGTATAATAAACAAATTGGAGCTGCTCCATTTGGCAGGTTTTATCTAGGAGGAGACGGCATGAGTGGAATGGGGTATCAATTTGATGGGAGAGAGCTTCTGTCACTAAGAGGATATTCTAATAATTCTGTTTCTCCTCAAACAGGAGGAACTATATACAATAGGTATTCAGCAGAATTAAGATATGCTATAAGTCTTAATCCAACTTCTACTGTTTATGGACTAGCATTCATTGAAGCAGGTAATGCTTGGGATGACTTTGATTATTTCAATCCTTTCTCTGTAAAAAGATCCTTTGGTTTCGGAATTAGAATTACAATACCTATGATGGGATTAATGGGATTAGATTATGGATGGGGACTCGATGAAATCCCTGGAAATCCAGATGCTAACATTGGGCAGTTTCATTTTTCAATAGGACAAAATTTCTAAAATTAAAAATATGAAAAAAATATTATTTATCACAATTATCACTCTAACATCATTAAATACATTTTCTCAAAAATTTGCTTATGTAGATTCAGATTATATACTAAAAAAGATTCCTGAATTTATTCAAGCTGAAGAAAAAATAAATAAACTTTCATCAAACTGGCAATCAGAAATAGAAAATGCATATATTGAGATAGAAAAATTATACAGAAATTATCAAAATGAACAAGTATTACTAACTAATGAAATGAAAACAAAAAGAGAAGAAGAAATTATTGAAAAGGAAAAAGAAGTGCAATCTCTTCAAAAAAAATACTTTGGAATAGAAGGGGAATTATATAAGAAGAGACAAGAACTAATAAAGCCTATTCAAGATAGAATATATGATGCAATTCAACAATTAGCTATAAATAATAAATATTCTATTATTTTTGACTCCTCAAGTGATCTAATTATGTTATACACGAACCCAGATTTAGATAAATCAGACAAAGTTATTGAATTGATGGGTTATTAATTTATTAATCTTAAAAACAAAAAAAAATGAAAAAATTATTATTATTATCCATAATAGGATGTTTAAGTTTAACTACATTCTCGCAAAAATTAGGGCACATTAATGTCCAAGAGTTAATTTCTTTAATGCCAGAAAGAGACATAGCATTCAATGAATTACAAAAATATGCTAAAGAACTAGAATCTCAATTAATTTCTATGGAATCAGAATTCAACGCAATGGTTGAAGAATATACAACTAATGAGTCTTCTTATGATGATTTGAAAAAAAATGACAAGTTAGTAGAAATAGAAAATTTGAAACAAAGAATATTAACTTTTCAACAATCTGCACAAAATGAATTGCAAAAAAAAGAATTAGAATTGTTAAGACCTATTGAAGAAAAAGCTCAAAATGCAATAAACACAGTAGCTGAAAAAGGCAAGTATTCATATATACTCGACAGTAGTGTGGGAGTGCTTTTATATTATAAGGACAGTGATGATGTTTTAGAAAAAGTAAAGAAAGAATTAGATTTATAATATATTTAAATATTAATGTAATTTAATTAATACTTTTCTATTTAATGAATGATAATGCTATAGGAATTTTTGATTCTGGAATTGGTGGATTAACGATTGCTCATGCTATAAAAAAAAATTTACCAAAGGAATCAATAATATACTTTGGAGACACAAAACATCTACCATATGGTGAGAAATCTGAAAAATCTATTGAAGAATTCAGTAAATTAATAACAAAATTTCTTCTAGAGAAAAAATGCAAAGCTATTATAATTGCATGTAACACAGCGTCTTGTATAGCCTATGAAAAAGTTAAAGAGATTTGTGGTGAAATACCTGTTTTTAATGTGATTGACCCAATAATAGAGGAAATTAATATTAATTTCAGAAAATCAAATATTGGTATTATAGGTACTAAAGCAACTATAAACTCTAGAATTTATGATAAGAAAATAAAATCAAAAAATAAAAATCAAATTGTTTCTTCTTTAGCTACACCGTTGCTAGCTCCAATGATTGAAGAAGGTTTTTTTGATGAAAAAATAAGCAAAACTATAGTTAAAAATTATTTGGACAGTCCTAAACTGAAAAATATTAATACTTTAGTATTAGCTTGCACACATTACCCATTAATTAAAAAAGAAATTTCTAAATATTATAATGGAAGTGTTGAAATTATTGATACCGCAAATATAATAGGCAAATCAATTTCTAAAGAATTAAACAAATTGAATCTTTATAAAAATAATAACTATGCTAATTATGAATTCTACGTATCAAACTACACTAAATCATTTGAAAAAAGCGCTCAACTATTTTTCAAAGAAAAAATAAAACTTAAGGAACTAAATCTCAATCTTTAAACCAAGAAGAATACATTACATAATTTTCTGATAATTTTTTATTATAACTTGATATTGTTTCTGCATCTAAATTTTTAATTTTTTTTGCTGGCAATCCCGCATAAACACTATATGATTGTACTATAGTCCCCTCCAACAAAACTGATCCAGCAGCAATAATAGAATTAGATTCAATTATACAATTATCCATTATAATAGAACCCATTCCTATTAAAACATTATCTTTAATATTTGCCCCATGAATTATAGAGTTATGACCTATTGATACATTATTTCCAATATTCGTCTGTGATTTTTTATAAGTACAATGTATTACTGATCCGTCTTGAATATTAACTTTATCTCCAATTATAATCCTATTAACATCTCCTCTAATTACTGTATTAAACCAGATACTACAATTTGACCCAACTTCTACATCTCCAATTATAGAAGCGTTATCAGCTAAATAGGTGTCTTTTCCAATTTTTGGAGAAAACCCTTTTACCTTTTTTATTAGTGCCATAAATATTATGTTATTACATTTGCAAATGTAAATATAAATATTATGAATTATAGCATATACGCTGAGAGCACCCCTAATCCAATGGTAATGAAGTTTGTTGCAAATAGAATGATTGCAGATAAAAGTATAGAAATATTAGAAGCCTCCAAAGCACAAGATATTCCTATAGTCAAAGAACTATTTAAGCTTCCTTTTGTTAAAAGTGTATTTATAAGTTCCAATTTTGTATCAATTACCAAAACAAAAAATGTTGAATGGGAAAATATCGCAATTCAAATTAGAACATATCTATCTGACTTTCTAAACTCTATTGAAATTATTAACCATACTGAGAATATAAATCATATTGAAAATGTTAGTAAAGAAATTGTCAAAAAAGAAGACATTACTAATATAAAAGAGTTCTCAAAAGATGAAAAAGAAATTAGCTTAATTCTAAATGAATATATTAAACCAGCTGTTGAATCTGATGGAGGTTCAATTATGCTACATTCATTTAAAGATGGTGTAGTAACGGTAAATTTAAGAGGGGCTTGCAGTGGTTGTCCAAGTTCATCGGTTACATTAAAACAAGGTATTGAACAACTATTAAAACAAAAATTAGGAGATAAAATTGAAGAAGTTATAGCTAATAATCAATAAAATCTATCTCTCTAATATTATATTTATGAATTGCAAAGAATATATTTAAATTTTAAGTTTGTATTTTTGTAACCAGGCATATAATTTAAGAACATATTTTATTAAAAATAAAATTTAGTCATGATAAAAACAGATATAATCATTATAGGAGCTGGGCCTACTGGATTATTCACAGTATTTGAAGCTGGACTACTAAAATTAAGATGTCACTTAATAGATGTCTTAGCTCAACCTGGCGGTCAATGCTCAGAAATATACCCGAAAAAACCTATTTACGATATTCCAGGTTTTCCAGAAATTTTAGCAGGAGATCTTACAAAAAACTTATTGGAACAATGCAAACAATTTGAACCTGGTTATACACTTGGTGAAAGAGCTGAAAAAATATCTAAGGACAAAAATGGGATTTTTACTATAACTACAAACAAAGGAACTAAACATCAAGCTCCGGTGGTTGCTATAGCTGGTGGACTCGGAAGTTTTGAACCAAGGAAACCTATGATAAATAACATAGATTTTTATGAAGAAAAAGGTGTAGAATATATGATTAAAGACCCTGAGATATATAGAAATAAAAAAGTTGTAATAGCTGGAGGTGGTGATTCTGCTCTTGACTGGTCTATTTTCTTAGCAAATATTAATGCAAAAGTAACACTAGTTCATAGAAGAAATGAATTTAGAGGAGCTTTAGATTCTGTAGAGAAAGTAAGAATATTAAAGAACAATGGTAAAATTAAACTTATTACTCCAGCTGAGATAACTAAAATTAATGGAGAAAAAAAACTAGAAAGTGTTACAATTACAAAAGAAAAAATTGATGTTATACATGAAGCTGACCACTTTATACCACTTTTTGGTCTATCTCCCAAATTAGGGCCTTTGTCAAATTGGGGGCTTGAAATAGAAAAAAATGCAATTAAAGTTGATACATTTGATTATCAAACAAACATAGAGGGAGTGTTTGCAATTGGAGATATTAACACATACCCTGGAAAATTAAAACTTATACTTTGTGGATTTCATGAAGCTACATTAATGTGTCAATCAGCATATAAGATTATCAACCCTGGTAAAAAGAATATTTTTAGATATACAACAGTTAGCGGAATAGATGGTTTTGATGGTTCAAGAAAAGAGGCTAAAAGACCAGTTATTCAATCAATAAATGATTGAAAATGTCTGATATAACTCTCTATATTGTTGATAGAGACGGGACAAATCATGAAGTGAAAGCCCCTACAGATATATCTATGAACTTAATGGAGATAATTAGATCATATGAATTAGCGCCTGAAGGAACAATTGGAACTTGCGGTGGTATGGCTATGTGCGCATCTTGCCAATGCTATATAAAATCTAATCATTTATTACCTGAAATTGAGGATGAAGAAGAAGCTATGCTATCAGAAGCTTTTAATGTGAAAGATAATAGTAGATTAAGTTGCCAGATTCCTATAACTAAAGATCTAGATGGATTATCAATAGAAATTTCTAAAGAGTAAACTATAATTCCAAATATTTCTTAGCGTCTCCTCCCATTAGATGATCAATAGGGTTTTCTAAACATTCTTTTACTCTACATAAAAATCCTACAGATTCCCTTCCATCAATAATTCTATGATCATATGAAAGAGCTAAATACATCATAGGTTTAATTTGTACTTTACCATCAACTGCAACAGGTCGATCAACTATATTATGCATGCCTAAAATTGCAGATTGTGGAGGGTTAATTATAGGAGTAGAAAGCATAGAGCCAAATACACCTCCATTTGTAATTGTAAAAGTTCCTCCCATCATCTCTTGTATTGTTATTTTACCATCTCTCGCTTTTATCGCTAGTCTTTTTATCTCGGATTCTACTTGATTAAAATTCATTAATTCAGCATTTCTAATTACAGGAACCATTAATCCTTTAGGTGCACTTACAGCAATACCAATGTCAGCATAGTTGAAATGTATTACTTCATTTCCATCAATCATCGCATTTACATCTTTAAATTCATGTAATGCAGTTGTCACCGACTTTGTAAAAAATGACATAAATCCTAAATTAATACTATACTTAGTTTTGAAGAGTTCCTTATACTTTTTTCTGATTTCAAAGATTGCTGACATATCTACTTCATTAAATGTAGTAAGCATAGCTGTCTCATTCTTAACAGTAACTAATCTACTTGCAATCTTTCTTCTTAAAGAAGACATCTTTTTTCTAGAGCTTCCTCTAGATCCATCAATTGAATTTCCACTTATTGCTTCTAAGACATCAGTCTTTGTTATTTTCCCAGATTTACCAGTCCCTTTAAGATCTTCAGTGGAAATATCATGCTGATTTATCATGACAGAAGCTAATGGGGTTGCTTTTAGATCTTTATTATCTAGATTATCTTTAATAAGTTTTGAAGTCTCTGATACTTCATCATTTGATAGATCTGAAACTTCATCAATTGAATCTAATAATTTTGATTTTTGTTTTGCAGTAGTATCAATAATACAAACAACCTCTCCAATAGAAACAGTTTCTCCAGCTTCTACTAAAATTTTAATACTACCACTTTGTTCAGCTGGCAACTCTAAAGTTGCTTTATCTGAGTCTATTTCTGCAATTGACTGATCTTTCTCTACATATTCTCCATCTTCTACAAGCCATTCAGCAATTTCAACTTCTGATATTGATTCTCCCGGACTTGGGACCTTCATTTCTAATAACATTTTTTTTTATTTAAAAACTTTATTAATTAATTCTAATTGTTCAACCCCCGATGATTTACTTGAACCAGTAGCAGTAGCAGCAGACGGTTCTCTAGCAATAACATCTATATTAAAAGACCTTAGTTCTGACAAAATAAAAGTCCAAGCTCCCATATTTTCTGGCTCTTCTTGAACCCAAACTAAATCTTTAGTATTATATTTTTCAATTAAGTTAATAATTGACTGTTTATTTAAAGGAAATAATTGTTCTATACGTATAAGTGCGAAATTTTCATTTCTCTCTTTTTTTCTTCTATCTAATATTTCATAATATATTTTTCCAGTACAAAGAACTAATTTTTTCACTTTTTTAGGATTAATATCATCATCAATTATTCCTTGAAACTTACCATCAGAAAATTCATTGATTGGTGAAATACATTTTGGATGTCTAAGTAAACTTTTAGGTGTAAAAACTACTAAGGGTTTTCTAAAATTCCTTTTTAATTGTCTTCTTATTACATGAAAGAAATTTGCAGGTGTTGTGCAGTTAACAATCTGCATATTATATTTAGCACATAACTGCAGATATCTCTCAATTCTAGCTGAAGAATGCTCAGCTCCTTGACCCTCGTATCCATGAGGTAATAGCATAACTAAACCACTCATAACTTTCCATTTATCTTCAGCGCAAGAAATAAACTGATCTAACATAATCTGAGCTCCATTTGAAAAATCACCAAATTGAGCTTCCCATATTGTTAAATCATTTGGACGAGCTATGGAATATCCATAATCAAAACCTAATACTCCATATTCTGATAATAATGAATTATATGCTTCAAAATTAGCTGACTCACTTATACTATTTAATGGACAAACTTCTTCTTCGGAATGTTCGACTTTCAAGATTGCATGTCTATGAGAAAAAGTTCCTCTCTCAACATCTTGTCCGCTTAATCTGACATTATGACCTTCATCTATTAAACTAGCATAAGCTAATAACTCTCCCATAGCCCAATCTAAACTTTCAGTATCAACTACCATTTTTTTTCTATCAGCTAATAATTTCCTTGTTTTCTTAAATAACTTATCTTGTTGAGGTACATCGTATAAGAATTTTGCTAAATATTTTAATTTTTTTTCACTAACATTTGTTGAGACAAATTCATTAAAATTTTCATATAGATTTCTTTGAATTTTACTCCATTCATCCTTTAAAAATGGGGTGATCTTTGCTTTCTCTATTTCTTGAGCTTCATCAAATCTGTCTTGAAGAAGGTGTTGAAAATCTTGTTCCAATTCTTTTGCTATACTAGCCTCTACAATTCCTTCATTCATTAATTTCTCTTTATAAATTTCCCTAGGGTTTTTATGTTTAGAAATTACTTCATATAAAAGCGGCTGTGTGAATCTTGGTTCATCTCCCTCGTTATGCCCATATTTTCTATAACATAATAAATCAATAAAGACATCCTTATGATATTTTTGCCTATATTCTACAGCAAGCTGAAGAGCATGAACAACAGACTCTACATCATCTCCATTCACATGTAGCACTGGAGATAAAGTTACTTTTGCAATATCAGTACAATAAGTACTCGACCTTGCGTCATGAAAATTAGTTGTAAATCCAACTTGATTATTTACAGCTATATGAATAGTACCTCCTGTTTTATATCCATCAAGTTGGGCCATTTGTACAACTTCATATACAACTCCTTGGGCTGCAAGTGCTGCGTCTCCATGTAATAAGATAGGTAAAATCTTATCTGTATTTCCATTGTATTTTTTATCTAACTTTGCTCTTGTAATACCTTCAACTACTGGATCTACTGCCTCAAGATGAGATGGGTTTGGGGTTAAATTCAAAATAATACTATTACCATTATTGCATTTTTGAACTGAAGTAAATCCTAAATGATATTTAACATCTCCAGCAATATTTTCATCCTCATAAATTTTGCCTTCAAACTCTGAAAAAATCTCCCTATATGTCTTATTAAATATATTAGCTAAAACATTTAATCTACCCCTGTGAGCCATACCCATGACAAACTCCTCAACACCTAAGTCTGAGCTATGTTCTATAAGCGCGTCTAATGCTGGTATCAATGATTCAGCTCCCTCCAATGAAAATCTTTTCTGACCAACAAACTTCTTATGTAAAAAATTTTCAAACACAACTGCTTGATTCAACTTATGTAAAATATGTTTCTTCTGTTCTACTTGAAATTTTGGAATATTGGAGTTTTTATGCAGCCTATTTTTTATCCAATCTATCTCATTTGGATCACGAATATACATATATTCAACACCAATAGATTGACAATATACTTTTTCTAAATGATTAATAATCTTTCTTAAAGAACAGGGACCTAGCCCTACCTGTTCCCCAGCTTGAAATTCAATATCTAAATCTGATTCCTCTAAACCAAAATTTGTGAAATGCAATGTTGGGGTATATTTTCTTCTTTCTCTAACAGGGTTTGTTTTGGTAAACAAATGACCTCTTTTTCTATATGAATCTATTAGATTTATTACATTAAATTCTTTTTGGAAAATTTGTGGTATATCTTCCTCAGAGTATATCTCTTTTGCAAAGTCATAACCTTGAAAAAAATTACTCCATTCTTCATCTATACTTTTAGGGTCTAACAAATACTTGCTATACATTTCTTCAATCATTCCAGCATGTACGGATCCTAAATAAGAAAACTTATCCATTTTTATTAATAAATTTTTAACTACAAAACTATCTTTTTTTTATAAAATATAATAGTATTTTAATTGATTTTAGATTTGTTTTTTTTCTACTTAATTTTAAATTCTTGTTAAAAATATTTTTACGAAATTCTGTCTTTTAATTTTTTTGCAAATAAATATAATAAATCTTTATCATCTGATTTTACTTGATCTAAATGATCTATAGCAATATTATAATAATAATAAATCTTTTCTAGAGCAATCTTTTCAATTTCTAAATCACTATATATTTTTAATACAGAGGAAACTCTGTTAGATAAATCACTATTATTAAAACAATCGTCTAACATTTTTTTTTGATCAATATTAGACAATTCTAAAGCTTTTAAATATAGAAAAGTCTTTTTTCTTGAAATAATATCTCCTCCAATTATCTTTCCAAATAATTTAGCGTCACCAAAAGCGTCTAATAAATCATCTTTTAGTTGAAAAGATATACCTAAGTTTAACCCAAAATTATATAAATGATTTGCATCTTCTTTAGATGCGTTTGAATTAATAGCTCCTATTTTTAATGAAGATCCTAATAGAACTGCGGTTTTATATTCTATCATCTTCATATATTCATTAATACTCACTTTGTTTCTGTTTTCAAAGTCCAAGTCCATTTGTTGTCCTTCGCATACTTGTCTTGCTGTTAAATTAAATAAATCTGTAATATCTCTAAGGTGTCTATCTTTAACAGAAGAAATATACGCATATGATTGAACTAACATAGTATCACCTGACAATATTGATGTGTTTTCGTCCCATTTAGTATGTACAGTCTTGGATCCTCTTCTAATTGGAGCTTTGTCCATAATATCATCATGTAATAAAGTAAAGTTATGAAAAATCTCAATTCCTAAAGCTGGTTTTATTGATTTATATATATCCTTATCAAATAATGAATGGGACAATAATAATAACAATGGTCTTGTTCTTTTACCTCCGATTCCTAGCATATATTTAATTGGTTCATACAAACCTTTAGGAGTATCTGGATAATTAATTTTTAATATTTCTTTCTCTATTAATCTAGAATATTCTTCAATTGAATTCATTAGTTTCCTGCCAATTTTAATAAATATTCCCCATATCCACTCTTCATTAATGGTTTAGCTATATCTCTTAATTCATTATCTCCAATTAAACCCATTCTATATGCAGCCTCCTCTATACATCCTATTTTTCTTCCTTGCCTCTCCTCAATAACTTGAACATACTGATTCGCTTGCATTAAAGAAGAAAATGTACCTGTATCTAACCATACAGAACCCCTACCTAATATTTTAACATCTAATTTTCCCTGACTAAGATACTCTTTATTTACGTCAGTTATTTCATACTCACCCCTATGTGAAGGTTTAATTTTTTTAGCAATTTCAACTACTGAATTGTCATAATAGTATAAACCTGGTATAGCATAATTGGACTGTGGATTAGTAGGTTTCTCTTCAATTGATAAAGCTTTAAAATTTTTATCAAAATTTACTACTCCATATCTTTCTGGATCAAGAACATGATAGCCGAAAACAATACCTCCATTTACATTTATACATTCTGATAATGTCTTAATCTTCATTTGAAAAATATTATCTCCTAAAATGAGACATACTTTTTCGTTTTCAATAAAATCTTCTCCAATAATAAAAGCCTGAGCTAAACCATTAGGTTTTTCTTGAACTTTATATTCAAACTTACATCCAATCCTTGAGCCATCTCCCAAAAGTTTGTTAAAGAGTGGTAAATCATGAGGTGTAGAAATAATCAATATTTCTTTAATTCCAGAATATATGAGTGTAGAAATTGGATAATATATCATTGGCTTATCATATATTGGCATCATCTGCTTACTCATTGAGAGTGTAAGAGGATGAAGTCTAGTACCTGAACCTCCTGCTAAAACTATTCCTTTCATAATTAAATGTGTTAAAATTTATTTATCCTCATCAAATATATTAATTAATGGTTTCTTGAATGATTTGGTTGTAATTAATTTTTCTAAAGATAATAATAATGCAGGTAACAACAATAAATTTGATAGCATTGCAAAAAATAATGTAATAGAAATTAAACTTCCTAATGCGACAGTTCCTCCAAAATCTGAAGCTATAAAAACCAAAAAACCAAAAAATAAAACAATAGAAGTATAAATCATACTTACTCCTGTTTCCTCTAATGCATTAAAAACAGATTTCCTAATATTCCAATTATTTGCAATTAACTCTTGCCTGTATTTTGCTAAAAAATGAATTGTATCATCTACTGAAATGCCGAAAGCAATGCTGAAAACTAAAATAGTTGAAGGTTTAATAGGAATAGAAAAATACCCCATAATAGCTGATGTTAATAATAAAGGCAACAAATTAGGTATTATAGAAATTAAAACCATCTTATAAGACCTAAACATCCATGCCATAAATATAGATATTAAAAAAATTACTATCAATAAACTAATTGACAAATTACTAACTAAAAACTTTGTTCCTTCTAAAAAAACTCTACTACTGCCAGTAATAATTATATTATAATCATCTTCACTAAAAATTGAATCTATTTTTGGTTGTAATTGACCTATTACTGCATCCATTTGCGGTGTAGCCAAATCTCTCATTCTTAAAGAAATCCTTGCTTTTGAATATATTGTGTCTGTTAAATTTAATTGTAAACTGTTGATTTCCTTAGACTTCCTAATCATAGATGAAATCCTGCCAAAATCTTTTCTTTGTGGTAAAGTATAATATCTAGAATCTTGATCTTTGTATACTTGATTGGCATATTTAACAAATTCAATAAAAGAAATTGGCTTTGAAAACTCTTCATAAGATTCTAAATGAAATTGGAGTTTATTAAGCTTTGTCATAAAAGATGGATTACGTATACCATTTGTATCGTTTGTCTCTATAATGATTTCTAAAGGCATAACGCCTCCAAAATTTTGTTCAAAAAACATAAAGTCTTCATATAACTTACCATGCTTTGAAAGATCATCAGTAATATTTCCTGTCGTTTTAATTAATTTCAATCCAACCACTCCTAAAATAATTAAGAAAATAGATACAGTGTATATCATTCTTCTCTTGTGCCTAACCAAAATTATTAAATAACCTACAAAATTTCTCACCCACTTTTTATCTAAATGCTTAGTATGTTTTTTACTAGGTTCTGGAAAAAAAGAAAACCATATTGGTATCATTAATAATGATAAGCAAAATATTGTAACAATACTTATTGATGCTGCTAATCCAAATTCTTGTAATGTTTCACTTTTGGTTAAAGTAAAAGCTGCAAAACCTGAAGCTGTGGTAAGATTGGTTAATAAAGTAATATTACCTATCTTACTGATCATTAATCCTAAAGAAATTTGTTTATTTCTATTCTTCTTAAACTCAGTATGATATTTGTTAATTAAATAGATGCAATTAGGTATACCGATTACAATAATTAATGGTGGAACTAAAGCTGTTAATATAGTGATCTTATAATCAAGTATTGTTAAAAAACCAAAGAAAAATATAACTCCAAAAACAACAACTAAAATAGAAATTACAGATGACTTCAAAGACCTGAAAAATATAAATAAAATAATAGATGTAATTAATAAAGTTAATATAATAAATATATAAATCTCATCTTTTACTTTTAATGAATCAATAGTTCTAATATACGGCATTCCAGAATATCTAACATCTTTTCCTATAATTTTACTATATTTATCACCAGCTAAAAGTATTCTATCAATAAAATTTTTTCTATTTGAATTTGATAAAACTTCCTTATCTATATCAACTAACATTATACCAGCGTAAACATCATTATTATAAAACATACCTTCATATATCTTCTGATCTCTTAGATTTTTAATAGATAATTCTAATTCGGAGAGATTTAAATCAGTAGAATACCAATTTTTAGAAATAAATTTCTGTCCAGTTGAATCTAATGAAAGTATTGGTAATTTTGTAATATTAAGAACTCCATTAACTCCTTCTAAATTCTCTATATCCTTGCCAAACTTATGCCAAGCGGATAAATGTTGCTTTGTGAAAAACTCTAAATCTTCAACAGCAATTACCATTGTGTTTATACTTTCTCCAAATTCAATTTTGAAGTTTTCATAATCAATATTTATTTGATTATCAAATGGAAGTATTTTTACTATATCATATGACAATTTTGATTGTTTAGCAAAATATATCATTATGAAGAGCAAACCTATTAAACATAATATAATAGATATTCTTCTTTTTAGAATTATTTCTGAAAGTTTAGGCATTAATGTTTAGAAATAAATTAAAACTATATAGTCATCACATCCCTCTCCTTTTCTAGGAAGCATTTGTCAGTGATATTAATATATTTATCTGTAATTTCCTGAACGGATATCTCAGCATCTCTTGCTAAATCTTCTGACAAAGAATCTTTTCCAAGTTTTTTAATCTCATCATTTGCTTTTTGTCTACATACCCTAATACTAACCTTGCAATTTTCTGACTCTGATTTTACTTGCTTTACCAATTCCTTTCGTCTTTCTTCAGTTAGAGCAGGAACATTAATCATTATAAGTTCACCATTATTCATTGGATTTAAACCTAAATTAGCTTCAATAATCGCCTTTTCAATATCTGTCATTACACTCTTATCAAAAGGTTGAATCGATATAGTTTGAGCATCTGGAGTATTAATATTTGACATTTGATTTAAAGGAGTTAATACACCATAATAATCTAATTTAACATTAGATAACATATTTGGGGAAGCTTTTCCTGCCCTAATCTTAGACAATACATTTTCTAATCTGTTAATTGATTCCTTCATTTGATCTTCTGCTATTTCCAATATTAAATCTATTTCTTCATTCATAACTTTAATTATTAAAATTTTACTAGAGTTCCTATATTTTTTCCACTACATATTTTTTTTAGATTTCCAGAAACATTCATGTTGAAAACTTTGATAGGTAATTTGTTCTCTTTACATAATGTGAAAGCTGTTAAATCCATAATATTTAATTGCTTTTGAAAAACTTCATCAAATGTTATTGTATTATACATGGTTGCCTTAATATCTTTCTCAGGATCAGATGAAAAAATGCCATCAACTCTAGTTCCCTTCAAAATAATATCTGCTTCAATTTCAATTGCTCTTAATGTAGCAGCTGTATCAGTAGTAAAATATGGGTTACCAGTACCTCCACCAAAAATAACAACTCTTCCTTTGTCTAAATGTCTAGTGGATTTTCTTCTAATGAACGGCTCTGCCACTTGTTCCATCCTTATAGCTGTTAATAATCTAGTTTGTATATCTATAGATTCTAAAGCTGATTGTAATGCCATTCCATTAATTATTGTAGCTAGCATACCCATATAATCTCCTTGAACCCTATCAAATCCTGCTCCTTCTGACTGTACCCCCCTATATATATTTCCACCTCCAATAACTATAGCTACTTGAATTCCATCATCAACAACTTTCTTGATTTCTTTTGCATAATCTGATAACCTGCTAGAGTCAATTCCATATTTTTGATCTCCCATTAAAGCTTCTCCGCTTAATTTTAATAATATCCTTTTATATTTCATAATAATATAACATTAATTGGTCAAAGATACAGTAAATCATATTAATTATAACTCTATAATTTAAAATAAAAAACCATCTAAATTAGATGGTCTATAATAATTAATTTCAAAAAACAGAAACCAAATTTATCCTAAAGATACTCTTTTGAATGATCTCACTCTCACATTTCCATATGATTTAATATATTTGTCAACATTTATTGAGTCATCTTTAATAAAATTCTGATCTAACAAACATAACTCCTGATCTAATGTAGTATTGTCAGAAATAAAACGCTCAATCTTTCCTGGAACAATCTTATCCCAAATATGATTGGGTTTTCCTTCATTTGATAGCTGATTCTCAATATCTCTTTTAGCCTTAGATATTACTTCATCAGTAAGTTGAGACATTGAAATATAACTTGGAACATTTTTCAAGGTTTTACCAAGTCTAGTAAGTTCTATATTTTCTTTTTCTATTGCAGCTATTCTTGCCTCAGTTTCACTATCAATAAAATCCTGATCAAAATCTTTAAATGATAATGTTGTTGCTCCCATTGATGCTACCTGCATAGATAAGTCCTTAGATAAGATTTCAATATTATCTACTATCCTATCTAGACCTACTAAAACAGCAATCTTAACTCCATGTGTATAAGATCCAACAAATTCACTCTCAACTACTTCAAAAGAAGATATTTCTAACTTTTCGCCAATAACTCCAGTTTGTTCAACTAATTTTTCAGAAACTGTCATATTATCGAAGTCTGCTGACATGAAAGAATCTATATCATTATAATCTATTGCAATATTAGCAAACTGATTTGCTAAATCTTTAAATGAGTCATTTTTAGCTACAAAATCAGTTTCACAAGCTAAAACAATTGCAATTCCTTTTGTATTATCTGAATTTATTTTTGTAATAGCAACCCCTTCCTTTGCTTCCCTATCAGCTCTTTTAGCTGCTACTTTTTGTCCTTTCTTCCTTAAAACATCAATAGCTAAATCGAAATCACCATTAGCTTCTAATAATGCTTTTTTACAATCCATCATTCCGGCTCCTGTTTGCTTTCTGAGTTTGGCTACATCTGCCGCTTTAATATCTGTCATTTTAATATTATTTTTCTATTGTCTCTTTAATTTCTTTACTTGGCTTTTTTTCATCTTTCTTTCTAATATCAGATTCTCTATCATTTAGCCCTTCTTTTATAGCTAATGTAACTATTTCTAAAATCTTTTTTATAGATTTTGAAGAGTCGTCGTTTGACGGTATTGGAAACTTAACTTTGTTTGGATCTGAATTAGTATCTACCATTGCAAAAGTAGGAATTCCTAATTTTGAAGCTTCTGAAACTGCAATATGTTCCTTAGAAATATCTACAATAAAAATTGCAGATGGCATTCTATTCATCTTAGAAATACTTCCTAGATTTCTTTCTAATTTTTCTCTAGTACGCGAAATTTGCAATCTTTCTCTTTTAGATAATGTTGACAAGGTTCCATCTTCTTCCATTTTATCTATAGATTCCATCTTTTTGATAGATCTTCTAATTGTAGAAAAATTAGTTAATAATCCACCTGGCCACCTCTCTGTTATGTATGGCATATTTATTGATTTAGCAGAATTTGATACTATTTCTTTAGCTTGTTTCTTAGTAGCTACAAATAAAATATTTTTTCCTGATTTGGCAATCTGTTTCATGGCGTTAGCAGCTTCTTCTAACATACTAACAGTTTTATTTAAATCAATAATATGGATACCATTTCTTTCCATAAATACATATGGAGCCATTCCGGGATTCCATTTCTTTTTCAAATGTCCAAAATGAACACCCGACTCTAATAATTCGTTGAAATTAGTTCTTGACATGTTTACTTTCTTTTAGTTTAAGCAACCTTTAGGTAGAAGTAATTAAACTTGTCCTAAAAGTTTAGATGCTAAACAATAATTAATAAAATTTTTATCTCTTAACCCACTGGAATTTCTTCCTAGCTTTCTTTTGACCCGGCTTCTTCCTTTCGACAACTCTTGGGTCTCTTGTTAATAAGCCTTCTGCTTTTAAAGCAGGTCTGTTTTCTTTATCTATCTCACATAATGATCTGGAAATTGCCAACTTTATTGCGTCAGCTTGACCATTTATACCTCCTCCATTTACATTTACATCAACATTATATTTATTTTCCATATTTGCAATTTTAAAAGGTTGATTTAATTTAAATTGCAATATCTCAGTTGGAAAATATTCTTTAAAATCTCTGCCATTTACTGTAATTTTTCCCTTTCCTTTGGAAACATATATTCTCGCAACAGATGCTTTTCTTCTACCAATTGTATGTACTCTTTCCATAATTTACTTAAGATCTTTTAAATTTAATAGTTTTGGTTTCTGAGCTTCGTGATTATGACTTTCATTTGAATATATATATAAATTCTTAATAATAGCCGATCCTAATTTATTTTTAGGCAACATTCCTTTTATAGCATGTCTTAGTAATGATGTGCTATCTTTCTCCATCATTTCATTAGGAGTTATTCTTTTTTGACCTCCTGGGTAGCCAGTATGAGAAAAAATTTCTCGATCTGACATCTTTTTACCAGTCATAATAATCTTACTAGAATTTACTATTATCACATAATCTCCACAGTCTGCATGAGGAGTGAAATTTGTTTTATATTTTCCTCTCAATATTTTAGCAACCTTTGATGCCATTCGACCTAAAATTTGATTTTCAGCATCTACAACAAACCATTTTTTATTTGCTGTTTCTTTATTTGATGATAATGTTTTATAACTTAATGTATCCACAATATTTTATTTTATCCTAAAAGGGTTGCAAAAATACAATTATTTTTTACTTTGCAATATATATTTTAATTTATCTTAAGAAATTATATTTAGATCTTTCCCAACCTTATAAAAAGAATCTATAGCAGTGTCTAATTGGTCCATAGTATGCGAAGCTGATATTTGAACTCTAATTCTAGCTTTTCCTTTTGGCACTACTGGGTAAGAAAATCCTATAACATAAATTCCTTCTTCTAGAAGTCTTTCTGACATATCCTTAGCTAATTTAGCATCATATAACATCACAGGAGTAATTGGATGATTTCCCTCAGGTACATCAAATCCATTTTCAATCATTTTTTTACGAAAATAAATAGTGTTTTTATGCAATTTATCTCTTAAATATGTTGAATTTGAAATTATTTCAAGTACCTTGTTAGCTGCCCCAACTATAGAAGGAGCTAATGAATTTGAAAATAAATATGGGCGTGACTTTTGTCTTAAAATATCTATTATCTCTTTTTTTCCAGAAGTAAATCCACCCATCGCTCCACCTAATGCTTTTCCAAGGGTAGATGTTATTATATCAACTCTCCCTATTACATTATGATACTCATGTGTGCCTTTTCCAGAATCACCTATAAATCCAGTAGAATGTGAATCATCAACCATAACTAATGCATCGTATCTATCTGCTAAATCACAAATTTTATCTAATTTTGCTATATAACCATCCATAGAAAATACTCCATCTGTCACTATAATACGATTTCTTTGATTTTGTGAAAGAATTAAATTTTCTTCTAAACTCTTCATGTCGTTATTTTTATATCTATATCTTTTTGCTTTACATAATCTAATTCCATCAATAATTGAAGCATGATTTAATTCATCAGAAATTATAGCGTCTTCCTCATTAAATAAAGGTTCAAATAATCCCCCATTTGCATCAAAAGCAGCTGCATACATTATAGTATCTTCCATTAATAAAAAATCCGAGATTTTCTTCTCTAATTCTTTGTGGATGTCTTGAGTACCGCAAATAAAACGCACAGAAGACATCCCATATCCATGAGAATCTAACGCAGATTTTGCTGCATCTATGACATCTATATTTGAAGATAATCCTAGATAATTATTTGAACAAAAATTAACGACTTTTTGGCCTGTACTGATGCAAATGATTGAGTCTTGAGGATTAATTATAACTCTTTCACTTTTATATAATCCTTCACTTTTAATTAGTGAAATCTCCTCTAATAATTGATGTTTTATTCTTCCGTACATTTTTTTTTACAAAAATACATAAAAAAAAAGGAAGAAAACTTCCTTTTCAATTAATACATATAATTAATATTTCAAGATTATACTACTCCTTGATCAATCATTGCATCCGCTATTTTTACAAAACCAGCAATGTTAGCGCCTTTTACATAATCTATATAATTTTCTTCTTTACCATATTCTACACACGAATCATGAATGTCCTTCATTATTTTTTTAAGTTTTATGTCAACTTCTTCTCTAGTCCAACTTAACCTTAATGAATTTTGACTCATCTCAAGTCCAGATGTAGCAACGCCACCAGCATTAGAAGCTTTTCCAGGAGCAAATAAAATTTTATTGTCCTTAAAAAAACTTATAGCCTCTGGTGTGCAAGGCATATTGGCTCCTTCTGAAATACAAATACACCCATTACCTACTAATTGCTTAGCTTCTGCTAAATTTAATTCATTTTGTGTTGCGCATGGTAAAGCTATATCGCATTTTATTGACCAAGGTCTTCCTTCAAAATATTGACAATTATACTTATCAGCGTATTCCTTTATTCTTCCTCTTCTAATGTTTTTTAATTCCATTACATAAGATAGTTTTTCCTCATTAATACCTTCAGGATCGTATATATATCCAGAAGAATCAGAAAGAGTTACTACTAATCCACCAAACTCTGTTGCCTTCTGACATGCATACTGAGCAACATTACCTGATCCTGATATAACAACTTTTTTACCCTTAAATGAATTTCCATGAAATTCTAACATATTGTTTGCAAAATATACATTTCCAAATCCTGTTGCTTCAGGCCTTATTAAGGATCCTCCCCAATTTATCCCCTTACCAGTAAGAACTCCAGTGAATTCATTTCTAATTCTTTTATATTGACCAAACATATATCCTATTTCTCTGGCTCCTACTCCAATATCACCTGCTGGAACATCAGTATTAGGTCCAATATGTTTACATAATTCTGTCATAAATGATTGGCAAAAACTCATCACCTCGTTATCTGATTTTCCTTTAGGATTAAAGTCTGAACCTCCTTTTCCTCCACCCATTGGCAATGTAGTTAATGAATTCTTGAAAATTTGCTCAAATCCTAAAAATTTAAGTATTGATAAATTGACAGAAGGATGAAACCTCAGTCCACCTTTATAGGGTCCTATTGAAGAATTAAACTCAACCCTATAACCTCTATTAACTTTTACTTTACCTTTATCATCAGTCCATGGCACTCTAAAAATAATTATTCTTTCAGCTTCTACTATTCGTTCCAATAACATTTTTCCCTTGTATTTTTCATTAGTTTCAATAAAAGGAATAATAACTTCAGCAACTTCCTCTACTGCCTGTAAAAACTCTTTTTCTCCTAAATTGTTTAGGGAAACATGATTCATAAAATCTTTTAATTTTTGATCCATTTATTTAATTATTAAAATAATATCTTTCTGTAAATAATTTACAAATGTAGTGGATATTTTTTAATAACAAAGTGTGAAAGTAAGATTGTGTTTTAATTAAATGTAAACCTACAAAATGTTACTAAAAACGTATAATAATATTTGTTTTTCTATATTTGTTATAAAATTACCAAATTATACTCATGAATTTTTATTCAATTTTAATAGTGCTATTATTTACACTAAATTCTTTCTCTCAAAAAATTACAGGAACAATTACAGACAAAAACACTAAAGAACCTCTAATTGGTGTTAATGTTATAATTAGTAATAATAATGGGACTACCACAGATATTAATGGTAATTTCTCATTAAATATTGATAAAACTGAGGGAATTAACAATGAAGATAATATAAGTTTTAAATATATAGGATATAAAACCATTACAAAAAAAATTGGAGCCCAAAGTGAATTTATAATTAAGATGGACCCCTCTACACAACAAATTTCTACAGTAGTTGTTTCAGCTTCTAAATTTGAACAAAAAATTGAAGAAATTACTGTTTCTATGGAGGTAATTAAACCTTCATTAATTGAAAATAAAAATACTACTAATATTCAGACTGCTATGGATCAAATTCCTGGTGTTAACATTACAGATGGACAAGCAAATATTAGAGGAGGAAGCGGATGGAGTTATGGAGCAGGAAGTAGGGTTTTAGTAATGGTTGATGATATGCCATTAATATCTGGAGATGCTGGACAAGTACAATGGAAGTTAATAGCTACTGAAAATATTAATCAAGTAGAAGTAATAAAAGGAGCATCTTCTGCTTTGTATGGATCTTCAGCATTAAATGGAGTTATAAATATTAGAACGGCATTCCCAAAATTGAGTGAAATAGAAAATCATCCATCCATTGGATATACAAAGATCACAACTCACTTTGGATTTTTTGATAATGCAAAAAGAGAAGAATTAAATTGGTGGGGAAACGATAAACAAAGATTTTATGGTGCTGAATTTTCTCATTCTAGAAAAATAGATAACCTAGATCTAACCATAGGTGGAAATTATTTTCAAGATGAAGGATATAGACAGGGTGAAATTACAGACAGATTTAGATGGAATCTTAATTCAAGATATAAATCTAAAGAATATCCTGGGTTATCATATGGAATAAATGCTAACTTCTTATATCAATCCACAGGATCTGCTATTATTTGGAATGGATTTGACCAAGCTTACATACCCTTAAATAATGAAATAACTACTACGGCAGGTGACACATATAATATAGATCCATACATTCAATATGTGAATGAAAATAATACACATAATCTTAGAACAAGATATCTAAAAGTTATTAATGATAATAGCACTAATGATGTTGATAATAATCAAGATAATGAATCAGAAACATTTTATACTGACTATCAATGGCAGCATCATTTCAAACAACTAAATTTTCGTTGGACAAATGGAATAACTAATGAAAAAGTAATTGCTAAATCAGATTTATTTCAAGGTAATAACTACAGAAACAATCATGCCTTATTTTCTCAATTAGATAAAAAATGGGGTAAAATAAATATTTCAATGGGAGGAAGATGGGAATATTTTGAAGTAGGAACTGAACAAAAATATTTAATTGATGGAGACTCTATAGATAAATATGTTGCCTCTGAACCAGTGTTTAGAGTTGGTATGAATTACCAAATTGGTCAATCTACATTTTTAAGAAGTTCTTGGGGTCAAGGATTTAGATTCCCATCAATGGCTGAAATGTTTATTTCTACAGATTATTCTGGAATTGGGATATATGCTAATCCTACATTAATTCCAGAAACAGGATGGAGTTCTGAAATAGGAATTAAACAAGGATTAAAATTTATGAATTGGATGGGACTATTTGATATGGCAGTATTTTTAATGGAATATAATGACATGATGGAATTTAATTTCGGATACTGGGGGGAAAATAAAGGTCTGGAAAATAATTTTGGATTAGGATTTAAATCTGTCAATGTAGGTAAAACAAGGATTAGCGGTATAGAATTAAGTCTCTCTGGTAGCGGTAAAATTACAAATAACTTGAGTCTTAATACACTAGCAGGATATACATATATGAACCCTACATCTTTAAATCCAAATACTGTTTATGACTATTGGGAAGGAGGAGCATTACTTAACGGAGATTCAGTAGTAACTTATACTAATAGCAGTACTGACCCTAGTGTTCTTAAATATAGATATAAACATCTATTTAAGCTAGATGCTGAAATAATATATAATAAAATTTCAATAGGTGGAAGTTTTAGATATAACGACTTTATGAAAAATATTGACTTTGTGTTTGAAGATACAACTATTGTAGCTGGTCTTATTCCAGCTCTTGGAGATATTAGAGGAGCTAGAGATAATTATAAAAAAGGAGATTTTATTATAGATTTAAGAGCTTCATATCAAGTTAATTCTTTAACAAAATTTTCACTAATAATAAATAACCTCCTTAATAGAGAGTATATGACGAGACCTGCGAATATGATGCCTCCAAGAAATTTTGCAATTCAATGTAGCATGAAAATATAATGAAAGTATTAGGAATAATCCCTTCAAGGTATAATTCTTCTAGATTTCCAGGTAAACCATTAGCTAAAATTTTTGGAAAAAGCATGATAAAACTTGTGTATGAAAATGCGAAAAAATGTGTTGACCTATTAGATTTAGTTGTAGCAACAGATGATGAAAGAATTTCTTTTCATGTAAAATCTTTTGGAGGGAAAGTAATGATGACTTCTAACGATCATATTAATGGAACTGAAAGATGCGCTGAAGCTTGGAGAAATATTGATGATCATTTTGATGTCATTATTAATATACAAGGAGACCAACCATTATTAAATCCTAACCAAATATCTGAAATAATAAAAATTTTTGAAAACAATCCTGAAGTAAAAATTGCTTCTCTTGCTAAAAAAATAGAGTGTGTTAATGAATATAAAAATGAAAATGTTGTAAAGGTAATATTAAATGAAGAAAATTATGCTAATTCATTTTATAGAAAACCTAATATTTCAATAAGTGAATTTGAAAATCACATTATTTATAAACATATTGGATTATATGGATTTAAATCAGAAATAATTGAAGAAATAGCTAAATTACCTTACTCTAATAATGAAGACAACTTAAATTTAGAACAAATTAGATGGATGAAGAATAATTATAAAATTAAAATTGGTAAAAGTAAATATAGTTCCCATTCAGTTGACAGAGTTGAAGATATTACAAGTATAATAGAATTAATGTCAAAAAATGTATAATTTAGCAATATGAAAAAATCAATCGAATATTATATTTCTGAACTATTATATATTCATGATTGTGTAATAATACCAAAATTTGGAGGTTTTATAGGAAATAATATTTCATCAAAAATTAATGAGTTTAACTCTACAATATCACCACCTAACAAGGAAATTTTATTTAACAAAAATTTGAATAATAATGATGGTTTATTAACTAATCATATATCTATTAATGAAAATATAACTAATGAAGAAGTTAGAGAAGAAATAGCAAATTTTGTTGAAAATATTCAGGTTCAATTAAAAACAATTAAAACATTCAGGTTAAATAAAATTGGAATATTTTCAATCAACACTAATAACAAAATACAATTTGCCCCAGATAGATTAATAAATTATAATATAAATTCTTTTGGATTAGAGCAACAGAAAATCAATAAAATAAGTGTTATTAATAGCAATATTAATGATAATATTATCAAAATTTCTCATAACCCAAGACATTTATGGAGAGCTGCTGCAATTTTAATTCCTATAATTGGAATTTCTTTAATAACCATTACTCAACAAGAAAAAATTGATTCTATATATTCACAAATGAGTAAGATTAATCCCTTAGAAATTTTAAATATTAATAATAATATAAGAAATAATGATCTTATCAAGCCTGTGAATAATGACATTAAAATAAATATACAAAAAACAAAAAAGATTAAAAAATCCATAATAACTACAGATAAATTGAAAGAAAATCACTTTATAATAGCCGGTTCATTTTCAAATCCAGAAAATGCAAATCGATTATTAAAAGAACTACAAAAAGATTTTCCTAAATCTAGTATTATTGGGAAAAATAAAGATGGGTTGATAAGAGTTTCATATGGAGGTTTCTATTCTAAAGAAAACGCGATTGAAACCTTAAATAATATAAAATCAGAAAATAAATCTGGTTGGATTTTATCACTATAATTATGAATACTAAAACACCATCTGAATCAAGAACATTCCAAACAGAAATTGTTCTTCCTAATGATACAAATAATCTAAATAATTTAATGGGAGGCAGGCTTTTACATTGGATGGATATAGTAGCTGCTGTAACAGCACAAAGACATTCTGGAAGAACATGTGTAACTGCAGCAGTAAATAATGTGTCATTTGGTCATCCAATACCAAGAGCCAGCATTGTAACTTTAGAGGCTAATATTTCAAGATCTTTTAACTCTTCTATGGAGGTAATTATAGATGTATGGACTGAAGACACACAATCAGGTAATAGAACAAAATGTAATGAAGCTATCTATACGTTTGTAGCTGTTGACAATATGGGGAGGCCAGCTAAAGTGCCAGAAGTTGAAGCTGAAACTAATATTGAAAAAGAAAGATTTAAAGCTGCTTTACGAAGGAGACAGTTATCATTAATTCTTTCAGGAAAGATGAAAGCAGATGATGCTACAGAATTAAAAGCATTATTTAAGTAATATTTTAATTTTACTAATAATATCTTCCTCTTTTATAGTTTTAACACATCCATTTTCAAAAAAACGACAACTATTCCCATGTTTAGAACACGGACGATTATTATTTGCCAACATAACTATTGACTTATTTTTTTCTATTCTTGGGTAAAATCCTAACTCAGGTTTTGTGCATCCCCAGAATGAAATAATTTTTTTATTAAATGCTGAAGCAACATGCATTAATCCAGTATCATTTGTTAATACTAATTCACTATTTTTAATTAAAAAACAAGACTCATCTAAATTCAAATAACCACAAAAACTTCTAACATTTCTCAAATTATCATTTGACAAAATTTGTTCTGCTAAAGTTTTGTCGTTCTTATCACCTAATAATAAAACTGGAATATCTAAATCTATTTTTGAAATTATATTACTAATCTGAATTGCAGATAATTTCTTGTTTTCTTTACTTGCACCAATACACCAAACTATATATTTCTTATTAAAATCAAAATTAACTTTAAGATTAGGGCTTATAAAATAATCTAAACCTTTTTTATCATTTTTTACTCCTAATTTTTCTAATTTTTTAAAATATCTATCTTCAATATGACTATTTTTAATTAAATTAATCCCAAAATTTATATATAAAAATTTGCGAAGACTCTCTTTATTATATACTATAGAGTTAACCCCTAACTTATTTCTTAGTATAAAAGATCTAATATTATTATGTAAATCAATTATTAAATTATATTTTTCTAATTTAAGATCCTCATCTACTTCCGATATAGATTCTCTAACTGTATGTATTTTGTCAATGTATGGATTTTCTTCTAAAATGCATCTAAATTTATTCTTAGTAATAAAATGAACTTCTGAGTTAATTTGTGTTTTTATACATCTGACTACAGAACTAGTTAAAACGATATCTCCTATGGAACTAAATCTAATCAATAATATTTTGAGTTTCTTTTGCATGGATGTAAAACTAATTATTTTATATAATATTGCAGTATGAAATTCATAGATACTCATACTCATTTGTTTTTACCTCAATATAATGAAGATATAGATGAAGTTGTTAAAAGAGCAATAAATTCAAATATAGAAAAAATGCTGCTCCCTAATATTAGTATAGGTACTATAGATGATATGTTAAATTTATGTGAAAAATACCCTAGTATTTTTCATCCAATGATTGGAATTCATCCATGTGAAATAAATAATGATTTTGAAGATGATCTAAAATATATAGAAAAAATTATAAATGAATATAAATTTGTAGCGGTTGGAGAGATAGGAATAGATTTACATTGGAAAAAAGATAATCTAGAATCTCAAAAAAAAGCATTCAAATCACAAATATTATTAGCAAAAAAAAATAATCTTCCAATAGTGATTCACAATAGAAACTCTTTTGAAGAAACTATTGAAATAGTTGAAAATTTGAATGATCATAATCTTAGAGGAGTTTTCCATTGTTATAATGGAGATATTGAACAAGCTAATAGAATATTAGATTTGGGTGATTTTTTTTTAGGTATAGGAGGTGTCATTACATTTAAAAATTCCAAAATGGATGAAACAATTAAACAAATACCTCTTGAAAATATTGTGATTGAAACAGACTCTCCATTTCTAACTCCTTACCCATATAGAGGAAAAAGAAATGAAAGTAAATATATTGTTAATATAGCAGAAAAAATATCAGAAATAAAAAAAATTGATTTAAATATAGTTGCAAATATCACTACTGAAAATGCTATAAAATTATTTAAATTATAGATGAAAAATATACTTTTAATTTATACAGGCGGTACTATAGGGATGCATAAAGAAAAAAATGGAGTGTTAGTTCCATTCCAATTTGAATCCATGATGAATTATTTTCCTGAACTGAACAATTTTGATGTGAATATTGATAAAATTTCTGTAAAAGTTCCTATAGATTCTTCTGATGTAAATATAGATTCATGGAAAGAAATTTCCAATATTATTTTCAAAAATTATAATATTTACAATGGTTTCGTAATTCTTCATGGCACAGATACTATGTCATATACAGCTTCTGCATTATCTTTTATTTTTGAAGGATTAACAAAGCCTATTATTTTAACAGGAAGTCAAATTCCTATTGGAGCAAGGAGGACTGATGCTAAAGAGAATTTAATCACATCAATAGAAATTGCAATTGAAGAAAAAATTAAAGAAGTCTGTATCTATTTTGAGAATAAATTAATTAGAGGTAATAGATCAATAAAAATAAATTCTGAACATTTTATGGCATTTGACTCTCCTCATCTAAATCCGCTAGCAGAAATTGGAATTAATATAAAATATAATAATGATTTTGCAAAAATTGAGAGAAATGAATATTTTACTATTTTCAATGATCTAAATCCTCAAGTTTCTCTAATTAGATTTTATCCAAATATAAATTATAATATTGTAGAATATATTTTAGAAAATTCAAAAGGTATTATTATAGAAAGTTATGGGTCAGGAAATTTACCTTCAAATAAAAATTTATTAAAATTATTACAGAAATATATTAATAAAAATAAGATCATTATAAATTGCAGCCAATGTTATAAAGGAAGTGTGCAACAAGGTAAATATGAAAATAGTTCAGAATTAGAAAAAATTGGAATAATTAGTGGTAAAGATATGACAACTGAAAGCGCTATAACTAAACTAATGTATTTAACAGGTAAATATAATGATGCAGAAAAAGTTAAAACTAAAATGCAAACTAATTTGAGAGGAGAAATAAGTTCTTAAAAACTTAAAATTGGTGAGGTGGCCGAGTGGCTTAAGGCGCACGCTTGGAAAGCGTGTAAACGAGAAATCGTTTCGGGGGTTCGAATCCCTTCCTCACCGCATTATTAACCCCTTGTAATCTAGTGAATAGGAGAGAGGTTGTAATCCTGCTAACCCGAAGTTTTTCTCTTTATATTTTCTGTAAGTTTTTTCTAATATAATTAGATTATTTCACAAAGAAATATCCTCTCATTATCTCACTATGTCCAGGATAAGAACATATAAATTCATAATTTCCTTTTTCAGGAGCTTTAAATTCTAAGATGACTATTTCTCCAGGCTTAGCTAAATCTGAATACGCTATAACATTTTCATTTTCAGGCACGAACTGTTTTTCAGGTCCAGCATCAATAGATTGTAGCCCGACTTCTTTTCTAGTTCCATAATTAACAAATACGATATTATGTAACATTGCAGCTCCTACTCCCTCATTTATTAAAGTAATTCGGACCCAACTTCCTTCTGATACTGAAATATTTGAAATATCAAATTTCATCTCTGACATAGTATTTCCAAGTGCTTTTACAGTAAATTCCTCCCATCTTTTCTCAGTATTAGTAATTTCTGTTGTAACGTTAATTTTAGAATATTGATTGTCATCATTATTTGATGATCCACATGATACTAAAATTGATAACAATAATATAATTTTTATTTTTTTCATAATTTAATTTTTATTTAGGATGTATGGATTAAGCTTGACCATAACTCATGTGAAATATCAGTGCTAAATTTACTTTGAGGAGCAGTTACGACTGAAATAGCATCATGAGAATGTAATGACTCTTGATGTGAACAAATAACACGAAAGTCTAAAATCCTGTCATCGAACTCTAGTTGTTTATATAAAAGTCTGGCAGCGTCTTCTACAAATTTAAGATATGAACCATTAAGTTCTGCAAAAGCCATTTCATCTTCTCTTTTAACAATAACTTGAGTTTCTGTCTGCAGTGCTCTAACACACAAATCTTGCAAATCTTCAATCCATACAGAGTCAATAAATTCTATTGAAATACGAGCAACAGATCTTTGTGAATGAGAAACTGTAGCTTTATTACGATATTTACGAGCATGTTCTGATAATTCGTATGAACAAGGGCATGCTGAAGAATAAACAAAATCAAAATGCAAATATTTTCTAAAATTACTTCTATTATCAATATTTCCTTCAAGTGTCACTTTATAATACTGATATCCAGAGTTATTCGATCTTAAAGATGGTTTTAGAATAGGATAAGAAAAATGAAGCCCAATTTTAGCATCAAAAGAATCTAGATTATCCTTATATTTTAATAATATCTTTTCAAGATTATTATATACATAATCATTCTTAAATTCATAAAAAGATCTCATAATACGAGACATGTTTATACCTTTTTTATGAGCTTCTAAAGACACTGAACCTGTGACTTTGGTTTCCAAAGTAATATCTTCTCCATCTCTAGTTCTATATTTCAAAGGAAGTCTGAAATTATGAATTCCAACTTGTTGTATAGATACAGGCGAACCCTGAATCAATGATGATGGACCATTTTGAAGATCTGGAAAATTACTTATCTCTTCTGATGTAGGAACATAATTTGTATCATAATTTCTATCGTACTGAGAAGTTTTAATAAATGAATCAAAATATTCATCATTGATAATTTCATTTTCTAATGTAATATTATCTTTGTTTTTTACAAAATTTTCCATTTTATATTGAAATTTTATTATTATAATTATTCTTTTTATTTGTAAATATTTCAGCATTAATTATTGGCTGAAAAAGTGCGGAATTTTTAGTTCCCCCTTCAAAACTTTCTACCATCAAAACTTTAACCCTATTGCTTGTTTCTTTCTGTACTATGTTATTAATATAATTACACACATATTCAGCAAACTTCTCACAACCAACAGCATCCATTATTCTGAGTTGAATTAAACCTCTTTCTGACAAATTTTTAAAGTAATTAATCTCTGGATCATCTGAAGCTACTATAGTAGTGTGATCAAACATGTAGGACATATGATCTTTGATACCGTTTCTTTTAAATGACCCGAAATCGCAAACCCAATTTAATTCATCTAATTTTCCAACAAATGTAACTTTGAATTTCATAGCATATCCATGAATATATTGGCAATGAGAATGGATAGCTCTCCATTGTCTAAAGGCTACACTGTAGCCCTCAAATAGTTTAGTACTTTTATATTGATTCATAATATTTTTTTGCTAAATTAATATATTATTTTATTTTGTATAGATTTATTATATAAAAGTTATACAAAAAAA
>CESM01017736.1_pt1 | contig 114179 bp, 158 predicted proteins | sample 361421 | NCBI WGS metagenome assembly CESM01 (sample SAMEA2622219, study PRJEB7988) | marine metagenome | isolation source: saline water (ENVO:00002010), including | reverse complement strand
GACAATAGTGAAGAGAACGAGATAGTGAGAAAGTTTGTAGAGTTCAATAACAAACATCAAGGTGGCGTAATGCGTTATGTAGATGAATACTATACAAAGAATACATTGCCCTCTTTTCTAAATAGAGCAGGCACAATACCTAGTCAATCCTTTGTAGAGTTGATGCTCACATACGCACAACAACGTGGCAAGCCATGGCCAGAAATGATGGACTTTATGATAAAGATATTACACAATGCGGCTGAAGGGATGGATGTTTCCAGTAACGTAGAATTAAAAGCCATTAATCGACTGGTTGCTCAATTAGAAACACTGGGCACAAATCCTGAACTAGAAAAGTTTAAGAAAAACGCAATAAAGAAATTAAAAGCAGGCAAGAAAAAAGGATAAATACTAGTATGAAGATTTATGAAATTATTCAAGAAACAGCATCAGTAGGAGGCATGAGTGCAGGTGCAGTTGCCACAGTTGTAAAACCAATTGCAAATGATGTGCAACGTGTTGTACAAAAACCTAAAAAGCCTAAGAAAACAAAACATGCACACAAAAAGCCAGGTCCTAAAAAGAAACTAAAAAGTTCTATTATAAGACGATGAAAGTTCTAAAAAATAAACATGGCTCTACCTTTGTCAGCAGTAAAGAGTTTCACTTCTTTGACAAATTGCGACACGAAAAAGGTATATATGAGTATGAACTTTCAGAAAATGAAGTACATACAGCAAAGGAATTGAGAAAGAGAGGATTAGTTCTCAGAATAAATGATAATGGTCAACCGAAATACAAAACATACCCGCAAAAAGAAATTATCTAAAAAGAAACAGCAAGAACTAGCACAAAAGTTAGAGTCTAGTGTTGCTAATATTTCCAAAAAAGGTATATTTTTTAAAAGCAGAAATAAAAATGGCAGTTACAGTATTGTAGACGGTACAAAAAAAGAAGTACTTATTGAAAATATTTTACTACCAGAATCTGCAAATATAATCATACAAACACTTAAATCAGCAAATAAACAAAAAATTACTAGAATTGTTGAAAATTTTGAATCTACATTGAGAAGATATCAACCTAACATAGAAAAGCATCTAAATGATATTTTCTTTTACAGACATACAATGAAAACCACTAAAGATAGTATAAAATTCTTTTCTACAGAGGCAAGAATAGACATGTCTGTATCTAAATTACGTTATGAAAGAGACTGTTTACAGGATAAACTAGGCATTAACGTATTACATGCTACCCACCTGGACTAACAAACTTACATATTTTTTCCTATTATTGATAAATACAATTAACAAATTTATTTTATCGGGAATTAAAAATGAAAATTGCAAACTTTAATCAAACACCTTTGGATAGAATCAAAAAAATGAATAACTATCTTAAGGAAAATCATGGTGTTAAAGTTACTGGCTTTCATACAAAAAGCAAACTAGAAACAGTTCGTGAAAAAGCAGAAATGCATGTAGTCAGACTTAGAAACACTAACAAAAAATTTAATATTGATCCTGAATACGCAAAGTATTTAGGTGTCAGAGATGTCATAGACACAATGCTTGAAGAAGGCGTATATGCTGATAGTCCAGCATTGGAAGGCATGAGACAAGAACTTAATGCAGAAGTACAAGGCTTAATGGACAGTGGATATACTGTTGAAGAAGCATGTTCAGAATGCATGAATAGATACAGACAAGACTCCCGATTTGCATATGATGATGAATTTGTTTTACCGATAGTGATTAAAGCCGCAAAAGCATACGAGTCAAGTTGCAATAGAGAATCTATTGAATCTGATATTAATGAACCTGTGTTAAGAGAACTTGCAAAAGAAGTTGGCATAGATTTAGAAACTGTTGAAAACTATGATGCTATTGAAGAAAAACTTGGAACATTCGCAGACATAACTGGAAAAAGTAGAGATGCAGTTGTAGGTTTCTTAAATGGTTTAGAATTAGACAGCATTACTCCAGGTATCCAAATGTTTGGTGCAAAAATTGGTGAGCAAAACAAGTTCACAGGTGCTAGACAAGATGCTATTGAAAAAGGCGACAAAGAGTTTGAAGTAGATGGCAAAACTTTTAAAGTATCAGGCGATACAAAAGATGAAAAAGAACAAGCAAAAGAAAGTATGTTTGATGACATAGTAGATGACATGATTGCAGAAGAAGTTGAAGTTGAACAAGCAGAAGTTGTTATGGCAATTAGAGCATTAGCAGACGATGTACAAAATCACATTGAAAGAATTGGTCGTATGGTAAATGAAGACATTCCTGCAATAGCAGACCAAATGGTTGCTGAGTTTGGAGTTGACCAAGCATCACAAATTAAAGACCAAATGGAACAGGCTCTTCAAATACTATTAGATGCTAACAAAGTTGGTAAAGATGGTGTTGATGCAGTTGTTGGACAATTAACAGGAATGGGTTCACTAGCAGACGCAGGTGCCCCAATGGATGCTCCAGTTGATGCTGAAGTACCAGTTGATGCTCCAGTTGATAATGTACCAGCCGCGGCAGGACCTGAAGAAGAACCACTAGGTAGAGCGGAAGTAGAACCAGCAGGTGAAGTTCCAGCAGATCCAGTAGTCGACGCAGGAGTTTAAACATGAAAATAGCCGAAGTATTTCTACTGGAGGCATATTTTGATGAACTTGAACTAGCAGTCAAAGATAGGTTTGCACAATTTTTAGGATCAGACGTAAACGAAATCCCCACAGAAGAATTTAGAAAGTCTTTAGCACTTGATGGTTTTCTGTTGAGTTTTGAAGAACTAAAATCTGCATTAGAAAAAATGGATGTAGTAAATGCTATAGACAAAGACTCTATTACACCAAAAGGTAAAATACCAAACGATATGGCAGAACCTGAGGACGCAGGTCCAGAAGGCGAAGAAGAAACAGGTACTGATGTGACCGCAATGGCACAAGACCAGGCATTAGATGCCGTAAAAGAACCTGGACTAGTATAACCCACAAATAAATACTTGCATGGAAATAGAATCCTTAATGGAGAATATTGTTAATCGTGCCACAGTATATGAAAGACATGTTCCACACAAAGAGTTTTTTACTGATACTTCAGGTACAGTAGAATACACACTTAACAGTCTTTGGCACCGAGATGTTGAATTAGACAGTTTTAATAACGGTTTTAATTTAGCAGTTGGTTGCAGTCATACATTTGGACTAGGCGTAAATAATCCTTGGCCCTCTTATTTTGAAAACACATACAATGCTGGAGTACCTGGTGCTACTGTATATGATATGATAGATATAGCATTTTCAATATATGAACAAAAAAGATTTAATAGACTATTGTTCTTTGCACCTCATGGTGAAAGAATGATTATTTTTAAAAATGGCAAACAAGATGCACTTATGCCTTATAGTAAACATTTTGAAGAATTTAAAAGTATTGACTTAGATACAAAAATGTACTATAATAGTAGGTCAGTTAATCATTTATTAGCATTTTGCAAATCTGAAAACATTGACCTGCAAATTTTTAATAATAACAGTATAGGATTTTTAAAAGAGCATAAAGATTTAATCGTAGACAAAGGCGCAGACGGCGTTCATTATGGCGAAGAAACTCATAAAAATTTTGCAGGAATATTTGATGTTAAAAGAAAAGATACAATATAAAAAGTTAGAAAGAGTTACGACTGCGGCAGGCAGAAAGTACGTTGGAGATGACGGAATACCAGTTCCAAGTGTAACAACTGTATTGGATAAAACTTCTGATAAAACTGCCTTAATTGCATGGCGTAAAAGAGTTGGTGAACAAGAAGCAAATCGTGTAAGTAAAGAAAGTGCAGGACTTGGCACAAAAGTTCACAATGCAATAGAAAAATATATACTTGGAGAAGAAGTTACTTTTGGTAATAACATGGTTAGTGTTATGGCTAAAGATATGAGTGAACTCATGATTAACGAAGGCTTTACAAATATAGATGAAGTATGGGGTACAGAAGTTGGACTAATTGCACCAGGACTTTATGCAGGTACTACTGATTGTGTTGGAATGCATAATGGTGAAGAAGCAATCATAGATTTTAAAACAAGTAAAAAGATTAAAAAAGAAGAGTGGATTGAAGATTATTATTTACAATGTTGTGCTTATGCATTAGCACATAATGAAATGTACAATACCAATATTAAAAAAGGTGTTATACTTATGGTGAGTAGAGATGTTAAACTAAAAGAGTTTGTTATAGAAGGAGCAAGATTTGAAATGTATTGCGACCTTTGGACACAACGATTAGAAGAGTACTATGCAAGTCTATGAATCTAAGCAATGGAATCTTAAAAATTATCCTGTTGCAAAAATAGGATTAGAACATTTCGAATTGGTCACTGAAAACATTAGTGGCGGTACAATTATTAAAAACAAATTTTTAACTGTAGATCCATCTACAAAAGCATTAATGGCTCCTGGTCAACTAGTACAAAAAGGTGGACCACTTACAAGTGATGCTTTAGGTGAAGTAATTGAAACAGATAGAGATGATTTAGATGTTGGTGACATTATTGTACACAAAGGCGGGTGGAGAGAATATCATGCATTAGGAAAAGATGAGTGGTGTTTAAAAGTTCCAGATACTTCTATTGATTTAACATATTATTTGAGTGTGTTAGGTTCAACTGCCAGAACTGCATTTGTAGGTGCTACAGAAGTTTTAAAATTAAAAGAAGGAATGAATGTAGGCATAAGTGGTGTATCAGGTGCAGTAGGATTATCTATTGCTCAAATGGCAAAACTAGAAGGCTGTAATGTATTAGGATATACTAGTTCTTTGGAAAAAGCAAATTGGATAAAAGACAACATTGGTATAGAAGTGATAGTTTCTAAAGGCTTATCTCATGCACAATTATCAGAAGAAACATTCAAAGTTTTTCCAGATGGGTTAGATGCCTATCAAGAGCATGTAGATAATACTCATTTGTTTAATGCTATTATGTGTTTAAAGCCAAACAGTACAATAGCACTATGTGGACTTATGAGAACGTATAATGGCCCAATTGCACCAGGTCCAAATTTAACAATGTCTATATGGAAAAACATTAATATACAAGGATTTTTCATTGCAAATTATCCTAAAGAACTAACACAAGACAAATTTTTTCAATATATGAGTCAAAAATTACCTCATTTTAAATGGAAACAAAGCACAATAGACGGTATAGAAAACATGGATAGTGCTTTTGTGGACATGTTTCAAAATTTTGACAAAGGTAAAATCATAATAAACTTGCAAAAGTGATAAATACAATTAACAAAGATATCGGAGTTAGTTGTGGCAACATCAGATGATGCAAATTTAAAAGTAATAATAAGCAGAATACAACAAAGGAGAGGACTTAAACAAGACTTACCTCAGCCTTTGCGACCTGGCGAAATCGGTTTTGCTACTGACAGTAGACAAGTTTATATTGGAGCCGATACGGCAGACACAATTAGTAAAACTTACAACAAGTCAGTGTTTTTAGAAAACACACTTGGTTCACAAGCAAGAACTTTATCTTTAGCAAACAATCAAATTATTAAATTTACAGTACCTCATATTAGATTTCCAAAAGGTTCATCTACATTTGACGGTGTTAGTAAAAGTCAATCTTGGACTGCTAATACAAATATTACTTTAAACTCAGGAATAGTTGATGGTAATGGTAATACTATAACAAGAGGTGTATTTGATGCTAATGTTTCAGGTAACGATTTTGTTAAACATAACCAAACAGGCGTAGCCTTTGATGCAGATGATGTTACAGTTTTAATTGATGGTGTAAAACAGAGTGGTGACAGTAGTGGTACTGGAGCGATTGTAAATACATCTTTTGATTTTAATTTTGTATCAGGATTTAATTCTAATAGTGACCACAGCATATTTTTTAGAACTCCACCTACAAATTCACAAGACGTAGCAATTACATATTATGGTAATTCACATGTTAACCACACAATATCTAACACAGTTATTGCCAGCGGAGCCGCAGTTACAGGTTTCCATGCTAACATGTCAATACCAAGTTACAGATATCTTAATTCAGAATACATAGTGGTAAATGAACAAATTGGTACAGGATTCATTGGACTTGAAACAAAACATATTGATGTTGTTGCAGAAGGACAAGGTGTTGCCAATGTTGCAAACATTTCACTAGGAAAAGTAGTAGCAGTAAAAGACAGTCAAGATCCAAGTTTATTCTCAGTTGATGCATCTTCAGGAAATGTGTATGCTGGTATATCAGCAAACGCAACAGTGGCATCAGGAGAAATTACAGTTGATATGGGTGCTGATTCTTTGGTACTTACAAAGTATGATACTGCAAATATTGATTACTCTGCAGGCTATAATAGTTATGTATGGTTTGAAGGTAAATCACAAGGCGGAAGTTTTTCTGTAGTAAATACTCCTCATTATTTGCATAGGAAATTATTACCTATAAAAGCAAATAGTACAGGAACAAGTTTTACAATTGATGTACCGGCAAATACTTTCCAAACTGCAAGAGCAGTTACAACAGGAATTCAATCAAGTGGTACTGTTACAGTAACAGGTAATGTTGATGGATTAAGCACAAATGATTTTGTAAAATTTATTGGCAGTAACAATACACAATTTAATGATACTGATAGCATTTATCAAGTACAATCAGTTGGAACTGGAAACTTTACAGTAACAGAACCAAGTGTTACAGTTGCTATTGCAGATAATTTAGATTACATAAACTATGGTACTGACAATACAGGTGCTAATGTACAGATATTCAGTGCTAATCATGGAATGCCTGGAACAACAAATGTTACATTTGATACAGCAGTAGGTGGTATTAGTGCAAGTACAGATACTGATATATTAGGAACACCTGCACAAAACACATTCTTTATTCCAGTTAGTTCGGCTGTAACGGCTAACGTAACAGGTAATGCAAGTCCTGTGTTAAGTAACATTGTATTAGCAGATGGACTTACAGTAACAACAGGTTACATGTTAGATTTATCTGGTAAAACTACATTAAGTGGTGCAATAGGTGAAATTAATAGTAAGCAACAATGGATTAGGATGAGTCTTAAACCAGATGTAAATGATGAAGCCTACATTTATAGTAATGACCAATCACAATATAGATTATTTGATGATCCACAAGCAGATACAAATACGTGGAATGCTATGGGTATATTACCAGGTTATTACACAAGAGCAAGTCATACAGTAAAAGCAAAATTAGAAACATGGTTCAAACGTGTACTAGCAGACGAAAAAGTTAATATCATTAGTAATGCTTTTATTAATGATGTATATGGTACTGAAACATTTGACACTTACGGTATTTCTTTAGATACAACAAATGCTGAAATAGATTTTACAAGTAGTGATGAAGCAGGTAACTTTGCAGAACTAGTAAATAAACTTTACTTTAAATCTTCTAATCCAGATAAAAGAGGACTTGCTACAATAAAAACAAACATTGAACTTTTAACAACAGCATCACAAGAAGCAGGACAAAGTGTAAGTACATTTACACAACCTCAACAATTAACAATAGGTTCTAACAGTAATGTATTGCTTACAGCACTAGGCACAGACACCAGTGTTTACGATACAGTATTTGTAGATTATTCTCTAACAGGACAAACTTTAGACCCTAACGATTCAAATATAACATTGTTCTATAATAGAGTTGGTACAATGAGTTACATTGGAAATCAAAATGCAGACAGGTTTGATGCTGGTAACGGTAGCATACAATCTAATGGAGCAGTTACAATACAAGACATTTCATCTGAAATCACAGACACTTCTAACATAAGTGGTAATGTTACTACTGTATCAGGAAATATACAATTTAATGCAAGTATGGCACCAGGTTCTAATACTGTAAACATAACTGCAAATAATACTATACAACCTGCTACAAGTAATGTAGTAATGAAATACATTGTTAGAAGATGGAAATCTTAAGAATAAAAAAATGTTCGAACAACACACAACGGCAGAAAGCCGTATTATCCAGTGGCGAAAACTAAGACAGAATTCTAAAACAGAACAGGACGTTTTAGACCAGTTTGCCAAGATAAAAATCCTACCTAGATACCTAGATTATTGGACTCCCAAAACCTGGCCCAATCCTTTCGTTATAGTAGAAGAAGGGTACTTTTGTGCAACAGGAATAGCCATTCTTTTGTACCAAACTTTAGGGCATTTAAAATTCCTTAATCCAGCCGAAACTCAGTGGAAAGTGATAAGTAATCATGTTACAGGAAACGACGGTGCAGTTTTTATAACAAATGGGAGAATGTATAACTTAAATCCAGGGCACTCAGTATCTCTTACTGAAGCAAAAGATTTGCATATTACATTGATAGATTATAAAGATTTATTCCTACCTTTAATTTAATTGACAACTTCAATTTTCTGTTGTATAATGTCAGTTAAACTTATAACATAGATACAAATACGGATAAACACATGCAAGTACAGAAAAGAGATGGGCGACTAGAAGATATTAACATCGATAAATTACACAAAGTCGTCATGTATGCCTGTGAAGACATAACTGGAGTAAGTGCTTCACAAGTTGAAATAAATTCACAAATTCAATTCTACGATAAAATCAGTTCAGAAGATATTCAAGAAACAATTATTAAAAGTGCGGCTGACCTTATCAGTGAAGAAACACCAAACTATCAATATGTAGCAGGACGTCTAATCAATTATCATTTGCGTAAAATGGTATACGGAACATTCGAACCACCTTGCTTATGTGATATTGTACAAGACAATATAGATGCAGGATTTTATGATTCTGAATTTACAGACTTGTTTACTAAAGATGAAATTAACGAATTACAAAGTTTTATAGACCATAGCAGAGATGAATATTTAACTTATGCGGCTATGGAACAATTCCGTGGAAAGTACCTAGTACAAAATAGAGCAACAGGTGAAATATTTGAAACACCACAAGTTGCATACATGATGATTGCCGCAACATTGTTTGCAAAATATCCTGCTGACAAAAGAATGAAATACATTAAAGACTACTATGATGCAATTAGTAAGTTTTTAATTAGTTTGCCTACACCTGTAATGGCAGGTGTGAGAACACCACAAAGACAATTTAGCAGTTGTGTATTAATTGAAACAGATGATAGTTTAGATAGTATCAATGCAACAAGTAGCAGTATAGTAAAATATGTGAGCCAAAAAGCAGGTATTGGAATTGGAGCAGGCAGAATAAGAGCAATTGGTTCTAAGATTAGGAGTGGAGACGCAACTCACACAGGAGTTATTCCCTTCTATAAATTATTCCAGTCTGCTGTAAAAAGTTGTTCACAAGGTGGTGTTAGAGGCGGAGCGGCTACACTATACTATCCAATTTGGCACTTAGAAATTGAAGATATGTTAGTGCTTAAAAATAACAAAGGAACAGAAGACAATAGAGTACGTCATATGGACTATGGTGTACAGTTTAACAAATTAATGTATGAAAGATTATTAGCAGGTGAAAACATCACATTATTCTCCCCACATGATGTTCCTGAAGTTTATGATGCTTTCTTTTCTGACCAGGATAAGTTTAAAGAAGTTTACGAAGCGGCAGAAAGAAAAACCAGCATTAGGAAAAAATCAATACCAGCAGTAGAACTTTTCAGTAACTTTGTTCAAGAAAGAAAAGACACTGGTAGAATTTATTTAATGAATGTTGACCATGCAAACACACATGGTTCTTTTATTGAGGACGTTGCCCCAATTAAACAAAGTAATTTATGTTGTGAAATTGACTTACCAACTAAACCTTTAACAAATATAGAAGATCCTAATGGTGAAATAAGTCTATGTACTTTGAGTGCAGTCAATTGGGGTGCCATTAAAAGTTTAGAGCAAATGGAAAAAGTATGCGACTTGGCTGTTAGAGCATTAGATGAATTATTAGATTATCAAGAATATCCTATTGAAGCGGCAAGACGTAGTACAATGAATAGACGCCCATTAGGAATTGGTATTATTAATTTTGCATATTGGATGGCAAAAAATGATAGCACATATCAAGAACCAAACTTAGATATGGTAGACACTTGGACTGAAGCATGGAGTTATTACTTAATTAAAGCAAGTGCCGATTTGGCAGTAGAGAAAGGTGCATGTCCTAAGTCCAATGAAACTAAATACAGTTTGGGTATTACTCCTAATCAAACATACAAAAAAGATGTTGACGAATTAGTGAAACATCAAGAACGTGCAGATTGGGAAAGTTTAAGAAAACAATTAAAAGAAACAGGTATTAGAAATAGTACACTAATGGCATTGATGCCTGCTGAAACATCAGCACAGATTAGTAACAGTACAAATGGTATTGAACCGCCAAGAAGTTATGTTAGTATTAAGCAAAGCAAACATGGTGTGTTAAAGCAAGTAGTACCTGGCTTCCCAAGATTAAAAAACAAGTATGATTTACTTTGGGACCAAAAGTCACCAGAGGGTTATTTAAAGATTATGGCAATCCTACAAAAGTACATTGACCAAGGTATTTCGGTAAATACGTCATACAATCCAGAACACTTTGAAGATGAGAAAGTGCCTATGAGTATGTTGTTACAACACCTAGTAATGTTTTATAAATATGGTGGTAAACAATTATACTATAATAACACTCACGATGGACAAGGTGAGATTGATATAAACAAAGAAGAAACTGCTCAGGTGCAGTTTATAGAATCAAGTAATGTTTCTCCATTACTTGAAGATGATGATTGCGAGAGTTGTAAAATTTAATGTCAGTATTTAATGCAAAAAATAAAAAACATCACACTAAAGCAAAGATGTTTTTGGATCCTAACGGTGGAGTTAATGTCCAACGATTTGATGTGGTTAAATACAAACAGTTTGAAAAATTAACTGAAAAACAACTGGGTTTCTTTTGGAGACCAGAAGAAGTTGATATCCTTAAAGATGCAAAAGACTTTAAAGAACTTACAGACTTTGAACAACATATTTTTACAAGCAATTTAAAAAGACAAATTATATTAGATAGTGTACAAGGTCGTTCACCAAATTTAGCATTGTTGCCAGTAGTAAGTGTTCCTGAATTAGAAACATGGATTGAAACTTGGGCATTCTCAGAAACAATTCACAGTAGAAGTTACACGCATATTATTAGAAATGTGTACCCAGATCCTAGTAAAGTATTTGACAATATGTTAAACATTAAAGAAATTACAGATTGTTCAGATGCTATTACAGAAAACTACGACAAACTAATAGAACAAAATCAAGCAAGAGAACGTGGCTTACAAAGTTATGATGAATATGAACATAAGAAAGCATTGTATAAATGTATAATGAGTGTGAACATATTAGAAGGTGTACGTTTTTATGTTTCGTTTGCATGTAGTTGGGCATTTGCTGAACTTAAGAAAATGGAAGGTAATGCTAAAATTATCAAACTTATTGCTAGAGATGAAAATGTACACTTAGCAAGTACACAACAAATGCTTAAAATACTTCCTCAAGATGATAAAGACTATGTAAAAATTGCAAAAGAGTTAAAAGAAGAATGTACGCAAATGTTTTTAGATGCAGTTGAACAAGAAAAACAATGGGCAGACTATTTGTTCAAAGATGGCAGTATTATAGGACTAAATGCTGACTTACTTAAACAGTACATTGAATTTATTGCAGGCAAAAGAATGAGAGCAGTTCAATTAGAAACTCCTTTTAACACAGGCACAAATCCTTTACCTTGGACCCAAGCATGGATTACAGGTGGTAGTGTACAAGTTGCTCCTCAAGAAACTGAAATAAGTAGTTATGTTATTGGCGGTACAAAACAAGACGTTGATAACGATACTTTTAAAGGTTTTTCTCTTTAAAAAACTCCCAAACTAGCATAAATAATTATACGTTCATTCACTCTAAATGTAGCAGTGAACGGAAGTAGTCAATAGTGACGAAGGAACGCATCTTCGTTCATCCTTAACAGGACGGAAGTAGGTGATAATACCGAAGGAACGCATCTCATAATAGGAGATGTAAATGACTAAGTATCAAGAAGCAGTACAAATCAAACGTGCTGTAAAAAAACAACTTAAGAAAGAGCAAGGCAAAACAACTGGGTATATTTACAGAGGAGTTCGCTACGATAAAAGTAATAGTGACCTTCCTAATTATATAACAGACAATCCTTACTATCCTTAAAGTAACTGAAAAGGGTCGGTAACGGCCCTTTTCTTTTGATAAATAAATGTATGCCAGCATTAACAAGAACATCAGCAAACCAAGCCGGAGCAGTAATAGTTGGACCAGGTTCAGCAACAGTATTTGCCGAAGGACAGAAAGTATCTCTAATAGGCGACATGGTTGCAGGACATGGTAAATCACCACATGCCGCTCCTAAAATAGTTGGAACAAGTTCTACAGTATTTGCCACAGGTAAAAGTGTTACCAGAGAAGGCGATGCCGCAAGTTGTGGGCATGCCGCCAACGGTGCTAGTACCGTATTTGCCGGTTAAACCACACCTTCTACAGATAAGTATGTATCATGCTTATAATTCAATTTAATGACTATATAGACCCTGCAAATTTCCCTGTTGAAATTGTACAATCATTTAAACATAATACATTCTTAATAGATTGTGAAATAAGCGAATATGACGTCATTTCCGCAATAACCAGTACTTATTCAGTGTCAAGTATGCAATCTAATGAAGATTGTGCGTATATTGACGTCTATGAGCGTCATACAACGTCATATACAACAGTTTCTCCCGAAGATACACTTGCGCCACTCATAGAAAAACTAGACCTTTTAGCGGTACAAGAGCCCAAGATATTGTGTTTTAGTTGGCAAATGGACCGTAATTACATAGTAGATTACCGTATAGAACAACTAATTAAAGCAGGACATATGGTAGTTTGTGCAGGTGGAAACAAGGATTTGCCTGTAATAGATATAAGTCCAGTTGCAGTAGATGGTGTAATTAGAGTGGGTGGAAACAAGCATAATGGTTACTATCAGAACTGGATAGACATATATGATGTAATTGATCCTACTGAACCAAACAGCAATAAAGCAGTTCATAACATTTGTACTAAAATGGTACACAAGCAATTAGAACTAGATTATGAACTTGCATATTACAGTGATAGTAGTGTTCGTAGTGCTCCTTGGCCTCTTAGACTCGCACAGACGCCGTCTAACGAAGCAAAATACTATGAATTTAATCCTGTATCCAATTTGAGATATTGTGCAGGAGAGCATTTAATACCAGTTAGACCAGGCGACCAAGTTAGTGTTTTATATGGAGGCGTACAATTAGAAGATTATGTAGATGCAAGATATGTAGATATGGGTGTTGAAATGCCACGTGGAATAACATTTAATATTGATAGTGGTTGGTTGTATGGAACTTTTAAATTTAAAACCAACATGTTTCATAGATTCCAAGCAGACATAAATGGACAATTATTTGAATACCATATGATAAGTTGTGATGCAGATAATAAACTTACTTACGATGATGTAAAACACAAATACTTTAATAGACCATATGATGCACCTCCATTTACAATGAGAGAATATTGGGTGCCTATGGCAAGACCTGTTAAACTTTTAGAACCAGGCGACCCTTTTATTAGAACTTATAATCTAAATGATTTACATTTATACAGGGAATTCGAATGAGAGGTGTAACATTTAGTGAATTTGGAAATGGACAAAACGTTGATATGTTTGTTCAAGCACCAGACGTAATTCCTCGTACTCCATTTATTGAGGCAATTGAAACAGCCAAAAAAATTAGACAAAAATTTACTAAAGATTTATATGTATGGTGCGATTATAGTGTACAACACATATATTCACAAATTGCTATGCAAGGATTTAAAATGGCAGGTATAGATTTTGTAGCCGCTATTCCTGTGTTAAGCAATAATTTAAGTAAACGTGAAAACGATTGCAGTATTGCATATTGTGAAGCAAGAGGAATAAAGTATGAATTATTTCCTATAGATGTTCCAGCACTTTTTGATGGAGAAGAGTTTGAATATTATGGAGAAAAATTTCCTACTACACAACCACAAATGACAATAGCAGGAAAGTTTTTTGATTTACTTCCTGATTGTTGCATTGTTTATCCTGGATTTATGATGCATGTTAGCAATAGCGATTGGACAAGAACTAAAAATAACGGCTTTATGCCTTTTGTACCACATCAAACACAAGAACATGCCGCCGAAGTAAGTGGCAAAGAGTACACAAATTTTCAAGAACACTATGTTGATATGTATAGTAGTTGGATGTTTACGCAAAGTTATGGAGAAGTTCTAAAGTCTTCCACACAAGAATTTGTTGATAATGCCCCACACAGATACTATCAATATGAAGTAAGAACTATCAAACAAGCAGGTTTCGACATAAAACCTACAACACAGAAGTTAATAGGCATTGAATTGCTTAAAAGTCACTTCGGACATGATAAATACGATAATACACTAAGACAAAGATTAGCACCATTTGGGCCTTTGACCTTAAAGTATGCTAGTCTACAATATACAGTAAAAGTAGACACTAGACTTAAGGAAATGTTAGAAAAACATCATGAAACGAACTTTGACTTCATTAACAAACTTTTTTAAAGATAAAGCAAAAATAAATTTTTGGCTATATACTCTTCCTATACAATTAGTAGGATGGAGCATTATACCTATTATGGCATACAATGGCGACTGGAACTACTTATGGCTAGGCTTACTTACATACTTCTTATTTGGATGTGTGGGAATGGCTATCGGATTACATAGGTATTGGGGTCACAAAGCATTTGAAATGCCCAAATGGAAAGAAAGGATTATGACCACGTTTAGTGTTTTTAATGGTTATGGTAGTATATTTCCTTGGGTTATGATACATGAAAAAGGACATCATAAAAACAGTGATAGAGAAGATGATCCGCATTCACCATTACAAGGTTTTTGGCATGCCTTTTTGACATGGCACAGAGAACAAAAATATTTTGATAAACACATAGATAGACGTACTTTGGTTACTTACATAAGAAGAGAGTTTGTAACTGATAAGTATTATACGTTTTTAAATGACAATCATATAGCAATTAACTATGGAACATTTGCACTAGCATGGTTATTGTTTGGTTGGCAAGTTGCACTATACGGTATCTGGTTTGGTATATGGGCAACACTAATGAATACCAGTTTGGTAACAGCACTTAGTCATTACAGTTGGTTTGGCTATAGAAATTTTGATACACCAGATAATAGTGTAAATAATAGAGTAGGTGCTATCCTTACATTTGGTGAAATGTTACACAACAATCATCATAAACATTGGAGAGCATCAAGTAACAGTCAACACTGGAGCGAAGTAGATATCAGTGGTTGGGTAATCAACGGACTTAAAAAATAATGTTATTTTATTTAATATTTTTACCAGTAGCATTTATATCCTTAATATGGAGTATCTTCAACGGCAGTTTACAATTATATTGTGCTACTGCTTTATTTACAATTCTTTACAGTGGATACGGTATAAGTGTTGGATTTCATAGATTACACAGTCATAACAGTTTTAAAACTTGGGAACCTATAAGAAAATTACTTTTATATCTAGGTTGTCAAGGAGCACAAGGCTCTCCTATTACTTGGAGTCTTTTACACAACAGAAGTCATCATGCACACACAGACAAAGAAGGAGATGTACACACTCCAACTAAAGGATTATTTTATGCATTCTTTGGTTGGATATTCCGCAAAGCAAATCATGAATTTGCCAGAACAGAGTTGTTTAAAATAAGAAAACAACTTGATCCGTTTGCATTATGGTGTCATAAAAATTATCACTTTTTATTAATATTAAATTTAGCACTTTTAGGTTTACTAACTTTTTGGATTCCGGGTGTTGAAGGAAGATATATACTTGCTAGTTTAAACGCAAGTTTCCTAAGTGTAATTATAAGTGGTATTGTAAACGTATTTGGTCATACACCTATTAAAGGTTTGACATACGAAACAACACCAATGAAAAATAGAAGTACTAATAATCCTTGGTTAGCATTATTTACATGGGGTGAAAGTTTACATAACAATCATCATTATAAACCAAGAAGATTAAACTTTAATACTAAATGGTATGAAATGGATGTAGGCAGATGGATGATATCAACAATAAAGAAATCTTAAGAACATTTTTTGAAGGAAAAATTGGCTGTATAGAATACAGCGATAAATGGTTACCTCAACTAGAAAAGTTTTGCAGTATTGCAAAAGACTGCGGATACGAAAACAATTCGTCACCAGAAGCAATGAAAGTAGATGAGATACAATATCATTGCATGGTGCATATACCTACAAATGAAATTTATGCAGTAGCAGGTGTACAGTATATGCCTGAATACAAAGATGGCTATTACAGAATATGGACACGTCTTTGTAGAATTCCTAAAGATGATATTCCTATGACAAGAACAAGAAGATATGGTAGAGGAGAGATGCCTGAGTTTGACGGATTATTATATTTTAATTGTGAATGGGCAACTAAACAACCTAATTTTAAAGCAACATTTGGAACTACATTAGCCAACAAAGCCTATGCAGACAATTATGTAAGAAGCAGTAATACTATTACAGATTATGTAAAGAGAAATTGGTGGCTTAAAAAAGGTATTGCAGAGCCTGAAGGTATTACAGAATTTTATTCTGTTCCACAAGTAGTGTGGAGAATGTATTTCAACAAGTTTAAAGAGTTAAGTTAATGAAAAATATAAAAAGAGTTTTATTTCAAGTCAAAAGTTCCAAAAACATTTTTTGGGACGACACACCAATTAGAATTGGATGTCAATTAGTAGTACCAGATAAATTCGCAGGTGACCAACCATTGTGTATTATAAGTCATGGTTCAGGTGGATTAGGCAGTGATACGGATTTATTTGTAGACAGTTTAGGCAAACAAGGTATTGCAACTTTATGTGTTGATAGTTTTACAGGTAGAAGTATGGAAGCCATTGGCTGGAATGACTTCAGTGGATATGTAAGTCCTAGAATGAGAGCATTAGAAACTGTAGAAGCATATAAATTTTTATGTGAAAATCATAGAAATATGTTTGCAGGTTTAAATTTAAACAAACTTGCATTTGTAGGATTTAGTTGGGGTGCCGATACTGTTGCAAATGTAATTGCACACTATAATGAAACATTGCCTAAAGAAACATTTTTTGCACTATGTTATGGAAACTTATGGCCCTTTGAAGAAGCATTCCACAAAGCAAAAGAATATGATGTTACTTTGTATCATGGTGCTGAAGATAATTGGACTCATCCAGAAAAAAGTAAAATATTTGCAGATGAGACAAACAGCAAGTATGTAGAATTTTTTGATTGTGTACATGGATTTTGTAAACCTGGATATGATGATGAAGTTGCAGAACAAGTAATAGTAAACTATCATGCACCTTTTCCTGTGCCAACAGAATTGAAAGAAGTTTATAGTTGGATACAAAAAGGAAAAATTTGGGAAGATACAGAATGGCAACGTGTTGATGCAAAAATGTCTTATGACCAAATGGCTACAGAACAGATTCTAAACGACATCATTACTAAATTAACCAAGTAAATTACGATAAATATTGGTATGAGCAAACTCATATCGGTTGTAGGGCCACACTTTTACGCACCAAATAATCCAGTTAATATACAATGGAGTATGGGTAATACCTGTAATTTCTCGTGTAATTACTGCCCAACTGTATTACATGATGGAACAAATCCATGGATGCCTAAAGAAACATATCTTAAAACAATTGAAAAGGTCTGTGACTACTATAAAGAACACACTTATATGCATAACGGCGAAGAAAAAACTCGTGCTATGCATTGGGAACTTATAGGCGGAGAAGTTACAACAATACCTGATTTTGAAGAAATATTGCAAAAATTATATGATTATAAAGCAAATGTTACAGTTTATTCAAATGGTAGTAGAACAGTACGTTGGTGGGAAGAAGCAAGAAATTATTTACAAGGAGTTGTACTTACATATCATCCTTTAACAATGGATAAGCAACACTTTAAAGATGTCGTAGACGTACTTAAAGGGCATGTAACGGTAGATATAAGTATTGCAGGTATAAGTGGTCAAGTAGCAGAATTGTATGACTACGGTGAAGAATTAAGAGAAATGTTTAATGATGATAATGGTAGACAAAGTATATATGATGTAAGTATTGCTGTGAAAACATTATATAAAAAATTATTAGGCGACAACAATAATTACGATACACAAGAAACTTGGTATGAATATAGTCCATATGAAATAGAGATAATGCAACGTCCAGGAGTTAAACCAAATCCTAATCCTGCTCCAGACAATACACCTAGTCATGTTAAGGGAGATCCTAAGTATTGGTCAACTGAATTTAAGTACGATGATGGAACTGTGAAGTATGTACAAAGCCATCAAATTATAAATGAAGGACTTAACAAGTTTGGAGGAATGAAATGCCACTTAGGTTCCGAAGGACTCAATATAGACATGCATGGCGAAATAATTAGCAGTTGGTGTGGTGCAAAAAGTTTTGGAAATATCACACAAATTAAAGAATTAGAATTACCAACAGAACATTATACTTGTTCTTTTGAATACTGTAATAACCTAAATGACATCAGCATAACCAAATCGTTATAAAAAATATCTTTTTTATAAGTTTTTTTATATTATATTATAAATACCTTCTATAATAGGCAATAAGTTTTGTTTATATAATCATTCTCCCTTATACGATGATACAAGTAAAACGTTCTATAATAATGTGTAGTCTCCTGTTCTCTGTGCAGGTAGGAGATTCCATGGCAGGAGTTATGAGAAGTTTACGTGATATAGAACATGCTTATTACATACACAGGAGCAACGATGGAAGATTTGAAAGATAAAGCAGAATTACTTACACTAATATCAATTTTTGTTGTAAGTGTTTTTGCATTAACACCAGCATTATGAAACAGGCAATACTTTTAGGATTAATTTTACTACCATGGGAAGTACCTGTGTTTATACTAATTGCAAGAATGATGGAATCAATATAATTATGAAAACAGATAGTTGGAAAAGACCAGTAGAACAAAAAAGAAAAACAATTCCTGAACATTCTAAACAATTAGAATTAGTTTTTAAACCTGAGGATGCAACAACGGAACATATTAATCATTGGCAAGAAACAGAACTTAATTGGTGGGCAGAGCGTCAATTAGGTTTTGTGGCAATAGCATCTTTAATCCAATTAACAGCATTAGGATTTATGATGTTATCGTTCTTTTTAATCAACATAGCATTTTCTTAAGCAATAAATAGTAGTATGGTCCCATATTACTTTGACATACCTGAATTAGAACTACCTTTTGATGTAGATGATAAGCCATATGTTCAGCACCCTGCTGACTATATGTCACCTTCAGGGTTAGGTTTGGGTGGTAATAGTTTTCAATATAGAGTTGTACCAGAGACTTGGTATAAAGATGTAAAAGAATATTTAGAAAGCAAACTTACAATACCAGTGGGAAGTTTAACACTTTTAAATACAATGTGCAATTCATCAAGTCCTTGGCACAGTGAAGGCCCAGGAACATTTGGTAGGAAGTGTGCTTTAAACTTTATGGTTGCTGGAGACTTTGAACGTAGTTATGTACAATGGGCAACAAGAGGACTGCAAGAAGATATTGAAAACAATGACAAAGAACCTACTTGGTGGGAAGATGAAAACTTAGAAGTTTTAGCAGAACATAGAATGACTCCAAGTAAGGCTACAATTTATAATACTATGCATTGGCACAGAGTATTTAATTTTACAGGTTGGAATAGATTAGTTATTAGTGCCGCAATTAGGGAAGATATTCAAGAAGTTTTTAACTTGTACGAAAGTGATAAACTTTTTAAATAAATATTACAGATGAGTTTACCTTATTATTTTGAAGTACCAGAAATAGAATTACCTTTTGATGTTATGGATTATGTAGATGCTAATGCAAATCAAGAAGCATCGAGTAAAGGGCAATATCTTTGGATGATGGGGTATGACCATAATAGTAAAAATACAAAAGATGGTTCTGCTCTAAGTGAAGAAACAGGAATGTCAGAACAACAAAATGCAGAAATGAGTAAGTTGTTAAGGGAATGGGCAAAAGATACATTTACTATTAGAACAACAAGTGTAAGTTTTTTAAGAACATTACCAGGACAAAATGGTTGGTGGCATTGTGAAGGACCTGCTTTTCGTGGTAGAAGGTGTGCATTAAATTTTTTAGTAGAAGGCGATGTGCAAAATACTAAAGCAGAGTGGGGGTATTGTAAACTTTGGGGAGATGTACCTGCAGAGCAAGTAGAACATAAAGGTTTTATTAAACCAGAATACTTACCTGAGATGGAAGTTTATGATGATGGAACTTATCAAAGTGATGTTTTAAACAGAGGTTTCTTTTACAATACTATGTATTTGCATAGAGGAGTAAACGAAAACAGTAAAATGCATAGGACTATATTAAGTATAGCAGTACAAGAAAATTTAGATATACAAGCAGTATATAAAGTATATCAAGAAGGAAAACTTTTTAAATGAATCAAAGAATAGAATTACCGTATTATTTCGAAGTACCAGAGATGCCTGAGATACCTTTTGATGTACAGCAATATTTTGTAAGTGAACAACAAAGACATGAAGCACAAGATGATGTTAAAACACAAGACAAAGTTGAACAAGGTGAAAGTAGAAGTTTAAGTGCAAATTGGTATCAAAGTTTTATAAAAGTAGATGAAAATAGTACACAAGATAAACGTGATTTCAAAGAAGTAAACTTATATGAAGAAGTAAATTTTGATTTAAGTAAACGCATGAAAGAATGGCTAGGTGATGTTTTAAATTTAAAATTTACAAGTATATTAATGTTAAGGACACCTGCAAATGCTAACAGTAGGTGGCATTGTGAAGGACCAGTATTCCACACCAGACAATGTGCATTGAACTTTCCAGTTTACGGTAATGCAGATGTAATGGAAGGACAATGGGCAACCTTTCCAAGATTCAAAGATGTTGATCCTAGAGAAAATGAAAAGTATGGATTTGTTACTAAAGACGATATGAAAGATACAAACATACTTTGTCGTTGGGACAAACCTACAGTTCCAGCATTCTACAACACAATGATTTTTCACAGAGGTTACAATGAATTGAGCAACGTGGATAGAGTTGTTTTAAGTTGTGCAGTGGAAGATTTTTCAGATATAAACGTATGTTATCGGAAGTACCAAGGAGGTACTTTATTCAAAAATTAGATAAATAACTGTTGTAAATGTAGGAGAACAATTAAATTGTCTAACAAAACACCATATGAAATAAGATTAGAACTTATTCAAGAAGCAAGGTTGATATTACAGGCACAGGCTAACAAGCCAGACCTAATGCCATCAACTGAAGACGTAATCAAAGAAGCAGAAAAACTGAATCAATTCATTTCCAGAAAGCCCGACCAGAAATAAACCAGAACTTATCCTTTCTACTTGACTTTTAGAGTAAATACTGTACAATACACACATAGTTTATACAGGATTACAAATGGCAAAGCGAAAGAAAAGTAAAGCAAAAACATCTAATCAATCAAAATCACAAACAAATCAACCCGTTACCGACGACAAAAAAATTAATACAGACGTAACGCCTGACCAAGGCGATGTACTACATAAGTTACTCGATGCTAAAATTGAAATTCCAATTGAAGTATTAAGGAACAAACACATCTTTATTGCAACACCTTGTTATGGTGGACAAATTGGTGAACCTTATTTTAGAAGTATGATGAGGTTAGCAATTCTTTGTAATAAATATGACATTCAATTTACTGTAAGTACACTAGCAAACGAAAGTTTAATTACTAGAGGACGTAATACTTTAGTCAGTTTCTTTATGGAACATCCTGATGCAACACATTTATTCTTTATAGATGCTGACATTGAATTTGATCCAAACGACTTGTTAAGAATGGTTGCATATGATAGACCTATTACAGTAGGTGCTTATCCTAAGAAAGCAATTAATTGGCAAAGTATTATTGAAGCCGCAAGACGTAATGAAGAAGAAACAACCGAAACAATTGAAGGACATAGTTCTAACTATGTTGTAAACTTCGAATTTTGTACAGATGAAAACGGTAACCCACAAAATCAAATACAAATAAGAGATAACTTAATCAAGTTAAAAGATGCAGGCACAGGATTTATGTGCATTCAAAAAGATGTGATTCAAAAAATGTTTGATGCACACCCAGAATTAAAATATGCAAACGATATTAATGTGGATCAAAAGTTCGAACAACACATGTACGCATTATTTGACACAATGATTGATCCAGAAAGCAGACGTTATCTATCAGAAGATTATACATTCTGTAGACGTTGGCAACAAATGGGCGGAGAAGTATTCCTAGATCCTAGGACTGGACTTAACCATGTAGGACATTATACGTTCCGTGGAAATATTAGAAAACTAATTACAGGTTAGATATGACAGATAAAAAAACAAATGAAGAAGGTAGTGTAGTAAGTATTATACTTCCTACTAGAGGTAGAGTAAAAAGTGGTGCTTTAGAAAGAAGTTTAGAAAGTCTTTTAGAAAATGCACACAATCCAGCAAAGATAGAAATTATGTTGGGAGTAGATGATGATGACCAAGAAAGCATAGATTGGGTAAACAATGGTGCAGAAAAATTTATGCAAAAATGGGGTTGTGCCTGTAAAGCCAAAGTGTTTAAACCTTTAGGATATGAACAACTTAATGTATATGTAAATCTACTTTGTCATTCTAGTACTGGTGCATGGTTATTCCTATGGAATGATGATGCAATCATGCAAACAAAAGATTGGGAATTAGAAGTACAAAAATATGATGGACAGTTTAAATGTCTAGCACCTAAAGACAACCATGACCATCCATTTGCTATATTCCCACTTATTCCTGCAGATTGGTTTACACTATGTGATGCTTGGAGTGTAAATGCACAAAACGATACATGGGTAAGTGTTATTGCTAGAATGAATGGTGTCTTTGAAAGAATCAATGTTGAAGTATTACATGACCGAGCAGACCTAACTGGTGGTAATGATGACGAAACATTTGAGAATAGAAAATATATGGAAGGTAATCCAGAAGATCCACAAGACTTTAATAACCCAAATATGGTACAAGCAAGAATGCATCATGCTAGTAAAATAGATTGGTTTTTGAAAAAAATAGGTGTACATACATCACCTAGTCCTTTTGAAGACTTTATTAGTGGTAAAGTAAATCCTTTTGATGATATTAATAAACATCAACCCAAAGGTGCTGGTCAATTTGACAGTATAAATAAAAACAATAATCCAGGTAAACAAAAATTACCAGATGATACAAAAATAAGTCTTTAATGCCAAAAATTACAAGAATAGCACACCAGGAAAAGCCAGAACAAAAAGATCCTGATGTACAGGTAATTTGTAGAAAGCATAATATAGGCAGACATGATTTAATCAACATAGCAACTATCGTTGCAAGAGTAGGAGATTTCACTCCTAAAGAAGCACTCATCAAATTAGAAGAAACAGACAACATGAAAGAGTTTGTAGAACAACTAAAAATCAAACATGCTTTTGATGATGTAGACGAAAAAAAGTCTTGACATTTAACTTATAATCAGTATAATAAACATATTAGTAAGTATCCGAGTGGTATTTCGTATATTAGGTGGGGTTGTGTGGTAAAACACACCACGATATTTAGAGTTGATAATAAGACCGTGCCCAGCAAAGTCCTTAAGTGTACTATACTTACTAATCCGAGCTCGGATAGCTCAGTTGGTAGAGCAGGGGTTTTGTAAACCTCAGGTCGGAGGTTCGAATCCTCTTCCGAGCTCCACTCATGCCCTGTTCGTCTAGTGGTTAGGACACCGGGTTTTCATCCCGGCAACAGGAGTTCGATCCTCCTACAGGGTACCATTTTTACCAAAAAAAGTGGAAAAAAAGGTTGACATTGACCTTAAAATTGCATATAATATATGTATATTAAATAAAAAAGGTAGGAGTTTTTTATGCAAACATTAGTAATTAAAACACAATACAGAGAAAACTATGGTGCCCATGATTGGGACGGCAAAGGCGAGTGTCCTCAGTATTGGAAGTTCAAAGGTGGTGACACTTATTTTGTTACTGGTTTAACTTCTAGGCAAATCAATAAGATTGCTAGTGGTGGTATTCCAACTCTTTCTGCTCTTATTGAGTATTCAAACGACGCCAGTGAAGAGTATATTTTGGATTGGGAGATTCGTGACCTTGGTAAAAACGGCGACGGTAAAGGTCCAATTTGCGAGCCTTGGGAAACTCCTGTAGAGTTTTACTACAAGGACGGTTGGAAATGTCGTACCCATCACACTCCTAGCCCAGAATACTCTCACTGGAATAGGGCCATCATAGGTAAGGCTCAACAGTGGACTCCATCTGCTGAAGGCAACAGAGTAGAAGGCACTTACAAGTGTCAGTATAAAACCAAAAATGGTTGGTTTGATTATAACCACCCTCAACTCAAAAAAGAGTGTGAGCAAGCCGCATAAATAATAGTATGGGTGAATTTGACCACAGAGTAGAAAGGCAAAGACTTTTGCTTGAAGCAGAGGAATGGTCAAGAACCATTTCCTCTTTGCATGTCCATAGGCTAACATCCATGTGGTACGAAACAGAAGAATCTAAAAAGGATTTAGAAAAAGGTGGTGTTACTGATATCAGGTATAATGACAGCACCGTTGAAAGACAACAAAACGGCAAAACAATTAGAATTTTTGGTAAAAAACTAAAAGGAGATGACCTAATTGATGCCTACTGTAGAGCAGGATCATAATAAATACTTACATAATAACAGTAGGGACTTATTATGTCATTCAAGAGAACTCAGTTTCATCCAGAAACAGATCCGGGCTCAGTTAGATTTCACGATTATCAATTTAGATTAAAAAGCAACGGCACAATAGAATTTGACGATGAGATTACATCAGACCAACTCAAATGTCAAATGGGAGATTTGTATGTCGTTATTGAAGACGAAGGTGTTGTAAAATTTGTACCAACCCATTTAGTTCCTGATAAATATTAGCATGAAAGACTTCTTCAAGAGTGCAGGAATGCTAATTGGTTGTATTGCATTAGCAAGGTTTATCTTACCAGCAAACTTTACACCATTACTTGCTATGGCAGTATTCATGCCGTTCCTAACAAATAACAAGCATTTAACAATGTTTTTGCCTGTTGGAATATTATTAGCAACAGACATTTTCCTTGGCTTATACGGCACTACAATGCTTTTTGTGTACGGTACAATGCTCTTAATTGGTCTTTTAAGTAGGTATTTACATAAAGATAACTTACAAACAGTATTGGGTACTTCTGTGTTAAGTGTTGTTTTATGGCATTTAATTGTAAACTTTGGGGTATATTTAAACGGTTTAGGTACTGTATCTTTACTGCAAACATACGCATTAGCAATACCTTTTGATTTTAGATTATTGACTAGTACCGTATTTTTTGCTACAATATTCTACAGTATTAAACAACTTACAACACAATCAGATTTAGCAGAAATAATACCTTTATATAACAAACAAAACAAAAAGAAACATGTCGGAAGATTTTAAATTAGAATTAGTTGAACCAAGAAACCCTGCACTTCACATAGTCGCAAGTGTAAATCCATTTGATGATAAAGAAGCAGATTGGGAAAAACGCGAAGAAGAAATGATACAACTTATGAAAGATAGGTTTGGTATTGGACTTGCTTCACCGCAACTAGGTATGGGTTATAGAATGTTTGTTATGACTTTTGCAACAGGTGAAGACATTGGCGTTTACAATCCTGAAATATTAGAGTTCAGCGAAGAAACAGTAGGTATGGAAGAAGGTTGTTTAACATTTCCTCTGTTATACTTTATTGTAACTAGACCAGCAAAAGTTAAAGTAAGATTCCAAACAGCAAACCAAGAAGTAGTTGAAGATTGGTTAGAAGGAATGGATGCAAGGTGTTTCCAACATGAGTTAGACCATTTAAATGGTAAACTATATTTGGAATATGCAAGTGATATGAAACTTAAACGTGCTATGAAAAAACGTGACAAAAAGTTTAAAATATTACAAAATGACTTAGCCTTGCAACAATTAGAAAATGGCACTTAATTATCCTTTCTGGGTAAACGATTTCGACAGAGTCAAAGACCACAGAATAAATTTTCCTTTATCAAGTAAAATATTTGAACACCCAGTTGCATTCTGGTATGGTTCTAAAAAAGGAAAACCTGTAAAAAAATTAGAAAAAAGTCTTAAAAGATTTCTTAAAAGAACTGCACCAAACTTACCATACTTTGTAATATACAATTTGCCCAATAGAGATATGGGTCATTATAGCAAAGGTGGTGCCAAAGATGCTAGTGAATATTTAATGTTTATACACGAGTTCTGTGAGGGTATAAAAGGGCATAAACCTATAGTTATATACGAACCAGATGCATTACCACATACAACGCATATGGAATCTATACAATCAGAATATAGATTAAACTTAATTAAAGAAGGATTAAAAGTACTCACCGAAGAAAGTGATGCACATGTTTATGTAGACATTGGGCATAGTAATTGGTTAAGTCCTAAAGAAGCGGCAAGTCTTTTAGATAATGTAAGCAATGATAAAGTAAGAGGATTTGCAGTAAATGTAAGCAACTACAGAAGCACAGATGAATCTATGGAATGGAGTTTAAAAGTATGTGAACATAGACCTAATGATTACTTTGTTATTGATACAAGTAGAAATGGCAATGGACCACTTGGCAACGAATGGTGTAATCCACCTGGTAGAGCATTAGGAATACCACCTACATGCAATACAGAAGTAGAACAATGTGATGCTTTTCTATGGGTAAAAATACCAGGTGAGAGTGACGGCAAAAGAAATAAAGGTCCAAAAGCAGGAAAATTTTGGGGTACTATGGCAGAAGAATTAGTAAGTAATGCTGTTCAAAGTCCTTCATTTTGGGTACACCGTTGCGAAAAAAGAGGATATATAGTACATACACCAGTAGATAAAAAATGTATGTACTGCGGATTAAAGAATGATAGAAGTTTTTAAAAAGATAAATGTAGACTTTGATTATATGAAGTTGCGTAATGATGTGAATCATGTATATCATACTATCAAAGAACAAGCAGTAGACACGCAATACGAGGCTCTAGCATACCGTAATATATGTATTACTGCATCTAATCCTAACAGTGATGATTGGACAGATGGCATAGCAGGTAAAACCTATGTAAACAAAACAGGTGCACAAGGTAAACAAGGTGTACTAACATCACAAGTAGGCGATGATTCTAATGAAATGTTAGATGAAACAAAATTTATTCATCCTATTAAACAAATACAAGGACTATATTTAGAAGAATTTATTAAAAGTTTTAAAGATGTTTACAGATGGAGAATAAGTATTTTACCTCCTAGAACAACTTTAAGCATACACAAAGACGGAAGTTTTTTAATGCAAACACTTAATACAACAGGTGCTATATTAGATTGGAGATTACATTTTCCAATAGTAACAAACAACAGATGTTTTCTTGTAAACTGGCCCGATAACTTTGGAACACCCAGTGATGAAGGAGAAACTGTGCCTTTAGAGTTAGCACACTTCAAAGCAGGTAGCAGTTACCTACTTAATACAAGTAAAATACATTGTGCTACTAATTATAGTGATTCAGAAAGAATACACTTAATTGCCAGTCTTGGCAAAGATACTATTCAGGCTTTTCAATAACTAACGGATTTTGTAGTGTCCACATAGGAGGAAGTCTTCTTGTGTGAACAGTTGCATCTGGAAATGTTGTTTTTAATTTGTTAGTTAATGCTTTATTATTCCAAAACCATGTAAAGTGTGTTGCTTCAACAACAGCATCATCACCTTCTGTAGGAACTCTATCAACATCAACTCTTACATCATCATTGTTAATTAAACAGAACACATCACTATTTTCTGTACTTTCTACTAGTGTTGGTTCTAACATACCATATTCATGTGTACGTCTAACAACAAAATAATTTAGTGCTACTTCACGCATGAATACACCAATACAAATTACTCCGCCTGGATTAAGATGGTCATAACAGGATTGTAAATCAGCCATTAAAATTTCAGGATCTACATTAGCAGTTTTCATATATGAAAAAATTAAATCAAACATTTCACCTTCTTTGAAAGGCATAGGTTCATCAACATTACCACTAGGATGATTCATTTGATTGTGTCTATTCCACATTCTAAAATCAGCATTCGGAAAATCTTCCTTACCTTGGTCTATTGCTTCTTGGTCACTATCAAATACAGTATAGTTTTCTTCTTTAACTTTGTTGTCTGGATCATTTAAAAGTGTACCAGCATTACCATAAAGTTCTAATACTTTTGCATTTTCATATTTTTCTGCACCAATATTTGTTGGAGTTAAAGAAGTTGAGAAATATGCATGTTTAGGTATGTATGCTTCAATTGTCATAAGTGTTTCCTGTTATGTAATTATAACAGTATTTATTAAGATTGGATTAGACGCCTGAAGGATTTAGGTCGTCTTTGTCATCTGGAATTGGTGATTCTTCTTCAGGTGCAAACATTTCACCTTCCAAGTAATGTTTAGCAGAACCAATGTATTCTCCTGCTTTAATTACCTTACCTTGCCACCAATGTGGGAAATCTCCGTCAGGTAATTCACCTAACATTTTGTATAATTCTACACTATACTTTCCAATTTTGTATAGTTCTTTTCTCAACATGTCTGCTTCGTTGTCAACATGTCCTATTGCTATTTTAGTAACTGAGCCTTCTTCTTCCATCATTGGAAGTCCTGCTAGTTTTCTAATTCTGTTTAAATCTTCGTATGCTTTAGTACCACCGAAACCTGGATCTTCTCCGTCTCCGTCACATACTTTACATGCATCGCCTTTGTTGTCCATGCCTGTTCCATCACATGGTTCACAGTCGCCTTTACTCATTGGATCTTTTGTGCCTTCAAAAGCATCTGGCATTTCAATACCTTTTGCTTTTAATCTTTCTTTTTCATCATCAAATGCTGGACTAACAGAAGGAACTTCATCTGGACGTTCTTTTCTCATAGCCTTTTCTTGTCCGTATTCTCTTTCTAAACTAGGCATTTTTGCTTCTAGTTGTCCTAATGTCATTTGAGGATATTTTTCCATTGCCCAACTAAAGAAGTTTCCAATACCAAATTGCTTACCTTTGGATTGTGCTTTATCTCTTTCACCAGCACGTTTCATGCCAGCAGTTTTGAAATCAATTACGTTTTTATCTTCTGGCATTTTATAATCCTGCTAGTTTTTTCATTTCTGCCATGTCTCTGTCAAAATCCATTTCACCATGGTCTTTATAGTCTGCATTTTGAACAGTATCTTCGATATATTTTTGTACTATGTCATCTCTGTCATCGTCCATATGTAAACCAGTTTCTAAAGAAATATCAGTAAGTTCACCATCAAGTTCTTCCATGCTCATACCTAATACTTCTGCTAGGTCTTCTTCACCGTTCTCGTATGCAGTAATTAATTTATTGTACATCTCTTCTTCTTGACTTGGTTCTCCAAATGGAGCACTTTCGTATGCATCTGAAGGAACATACTCTGGATGTTCTTCGTTGTATGTTTTGTTGATTTCGTCGTAATCATATGATCCTTTATATTCAGCATCAAATTCTTCTTTGCTCATTTCCATAGCATCGATGATTACATCTTTAAGTTTACCCTCTTCCAGTTCTTCTTCTTCAACTGTATAATCTGCTTTAATATCTGATAAGTCAATTTGTGGTAATTCTGAAGTTTCTTCTACTAAGCCTTTTGATTTTGCGAAATCTAACATATTTTCCAATCCTTCGGAGTTTTGGATTGCGTCTAAGAATTTTTCTCTAGGTGATTGTTCTTCGCCACCTCTGTTAGTAGGTAGCATGTCCATCATTTTCTTTAATGCTTTTGCCTGTGCAGGACTAACATCTACTTCTTTACCGTCGTCAGTTTTAACACTTGTTACTGGTTTGAAGTTTTTAATTTTCATGTCTTCTGCATCTTTGCCTGCTTCTTCACTGTCAATTACTTTGCCTAATTGATTAATCATGCTGTCTTGGTCATAGCCAGGCTTTGTTGCATATTCATCTTCATCGCCGTCTGTCATACCTGTATCAACATCTAAGTCTCCGTATTGTACAGGAGCGGCTTCAGATAAACCTGCTAAGTATTTCATTATATCTATCATTTCGCTCATTTGTTCACCTATTAATTTGTTATTGAAAAGTTTAAAAACCTTTTCATTAAAAGTACCCATATAGTTATTAAATACTTCTTTTCTCTTTTCAGCGTCTTCAACACTTGTGAATGCTTTTCTAAAAGCACTTGCACTTGCAACTTCATCACCACCTTTTACAGTTGGTGCTATATGAATATATCCTCTTTCACTCATTGGTAAAGCAGGATGTTGCTCTAATGTATTTATCATCTGATAGTACTTTGGACGAGTTTCTCCACGCACAGTCATGTCTAATCCAGTTTTTTCATCTACATTATTCATAGGAAAACGTTCTGTATCTTTTTCACCAACAGCAAAAATAACCATAGTATTATCCATATCAAAGTTCTTTTTGTAAGAATCTACTAGGTAAGGTTGAGGTGCAAGTATAACTTTATCAGCAGGTATGTCAAACAACTGTGTCATTATTTCTGCTTTTTCTTTAAAATTGAAAGGACTCTTAGTGCCTTCTACTTTGTCTGATGATGCAATATATACATCTGCATCAGGAAATTCAGCCTGTAGTTTTTTGTACACTATCTCATGATGAGGTAGCATAGGTTGAAATCTTCCTGGATATATTACGACTTTTTTCATAGTTCTACAATTCTAACCTTTAATGGTGTTGAACCTTTTATTAATCTATGATAACATCTTTTGTTTATATGTATAGTGGAACCTGGGCCTATTTCTTTTGGTAGTTCGTTATCAAATTGAAATTTCCAACCAACACCTTCTAACACTTTTACAAATCTTGTTCTTCTATCTCTATGCCAAACAAGTTCTTCGTTGTCTACTGATAAATCAAATACTCTTTCAAATGTGTTTTCAGATATGTTTGTTTGAGTGTAAGGTTCTGACATAGCCTACCACCACTTACCGCCTTTGACCAGACCGTAACGTGGCAAACGACATGCCCAATAACCTGCCTTCATTTTGTCGTTTTTCTTTTCGCAATTATGTCTTGCGGCAAATGATTTTGCTCTTTTCTTGTTTCCTGATTTTGTTTTTAATCCTGCGTCACCAAAACTAATTTTTTTAACTCTGCCTGTTTTAGGATTTTTAACATAAACTTTATATTTTTTACCACCACCTGAACTTCTTGTTGGCTTGTTGAGTTTTACTTTTTTGCCTTGATATTCTGCTTCGTTGGTAACACTTTCACCGGCATGCATAGCCGCCATGTGTTTTTTATATTTCTTTGTGCCTTTCTTGTGAGGTGATTTGCCTTCGTCAAAATCTTCCATGTCATTTAAGTTTATATGCTGTAATGCGTCTTCTATAACTTCATTTGCACTGACAACATCTAACACTCTACCACTGGCAAAGTCTCCTATTGGTTGTCCGCCTACTTCCATTCTTGGATCAACAACATCTTCAACATGTAGTGCTTCTAGGTCTGAATACATTTTTGCTTCTAGGTCTTCTTTATTGTCTGCATACAAACCTGGTGATTCACCAAATGTATCTACTAGTTGTTGTACTACGGCATCACGTATAATACTTCTTTCTTCACCTTCACTAATTGCGTCATTAAAAAGTTTAAAAGGATTAAATCCACCTTTCTTAGGTTCAGGAGGTCTTTCCATAGGCTTTGTTCCTCTCTTCACCCCTTTTTGCTTTAATTTTTTTCTTAGTTTATCACTAATATCTGCTGGGTGGTCTGGATTGTCTTTATCTAATGAATAGTATCCAGGGCCTTTAAGTCCTTTGACTAAATCTTTTATACCTTCTTCTAATTGTACTTTGTAAACAATCTTAGCAATTTTGGCAATGTCATCTGCTAGTGCTGGATTTTCACTTTCTAATTCTGAAAATAATTCTTGTGGTGAATATTTTGACCAATCCTTTTTCATTAATGCTCTACCAAGTATTTTTCCTACTGCATTTTCTTCTGGTGTGTTGTATGATTTAATCATTGGTAAATCATCTAGTTCACGTGCTGATTTCCAATCCATATCCATTACACCTTCACCAAATGCCATTTTAGATGCTTTACCTAATATTTCACTTCGTTGTCCTCTACCCATGTGTGGGAAGTCTGCCTGCATTTGTTGATATGCCATTCTAGGATCATCCATTCGTTTCATATAACTAGCAACTTGTTTAATAACTTCTTCGTCACCTGGATATTCGTCTCTTGATTTTTTTCTTTGTGCATTACCTTCGTCATGCTTTGTTATCTCTACCCAACTAGGTTGACCATTACCATAAGTCATTTCACCTTCATCACAACCATAGTTGCCAAAGCCATCGCACTCTGAACTTTCTTCCTCTTCACCGTCATCATTGGTAAATGTTTCTTCACCGTCCATGTAACCTGAACCACCACATGCTGGACAATCGCCATCTTTGATATAGTCGTCCATGTAATTGCCTTGTAGTGCATCTTGTAAATCGTTAAATGCTTCTGTTCTTTCTTCAGCATCATAGTAATCATCAGGCTCGCCAATCATTCCTCGTTCTGCTTCGTCCTCATCTTCTATTAAGTATGGAATATCTAGCCAAACTTTTTCACCACCTTTAAGTGTTACCTGTTCGCCTATGTCTGTGGCAAGCATTTCTTCACTTTCCCAATCAAGTTCAGGTAAAGATCCTGCTTCACGTAATTTTTTTGCTAGTTGGAATGTTTCGATGTATGCTTTACTACCATGTCTAAAAGGACTATCACATAGTGCAGTACCTTCATTTACATGTGTTGCTAATGCTTGAAGTGATTCATTTATAGACTCTTCTTTGTTTACAGAAACACTTTCTGTGATTTGTGATGAGAGTTTATTTTTATCTGCTGTAAAATCGAATAGTTTCATATAAACTATTTATCACTTTTGGCAAATTTATTCGCTTTCTTGTGTTTCAGACTTAGGTGTCCACTGAATGTTAATGCCTCTACGTTCTAACTCTTTTAAGCATTTAATTCTAGTTTTAGGTTTAGCACCTTCTTTATTGATGTATTCGAATAAAAATTCTTTTGATTTTGCTTTGATGTAATCGTGTTCCCAATGCCATTTAGTACGGCTACCTTTAGCATATTTTTTAATTGATGGTCCAAATTTAACTGGCATAACTATCTCCCTTGTCCTCTATACTTCTTGTGGGAACGACGTTTATGCTTGTTCATTGTTGATGTAGATATTTTAGTTCTTCTACCACGTCCACCTTTTCCTATGGAACTACATTTCCTTGTAGGCGTTATTGTCGATGTCTTTCTTGCCGCTCTAGCCATTACCCCTCGGTGTGACAACACATACATCAGTGTTGTTTTGATGTTTGTATTTAGTTAAAAACAGTTTTAATAGAACTTTATTTGGATTTTTTTAGTTTAGCAACTTGTTTTTCAAGGTCTACAATTCTTTTTGCAAGTAATGGATACTGTGCTAACCATTTCTCTTCTCTACTAGCAATTTCGATGTCATATCTTTTTGCTACCCACTCCATAGTGTTGTCCATTTTTACTTGGAACCATACACCTACTTTTGTGTTTTTAAACCATTGATAGAAACTACTGCCTATAATACTCGATAGAATACTTTTTAATGTTAAAATGAATAACCAATGCATTTACTTTCCTTTGGTGTTGCTAACGTTCTTAGCCTTACCTTTTCTATTTTTATTAGGATCTTTCCTACGTTTTTTACTAACTGCGGAACCAATGGCTTTTTTACCACCTTTGGCTCTTAGGCTTGCGGCTTTTGATTTGCTCAAACATTTAGGTTTGCCTTCACCTTTTTTGCTGTCACCACACTTACCAATTCTTTCACCTTTGGTATTGTAACGGTCCCAGCCTCCGCCTCCAGCACCACCTTTTTTGCCTTTGCCAAACCAAGCACGTAGGTTATCGTTTAATTCTTGTTTTCTGTTAGCAAGGTCTTCTTCAATGCCATTTAATAATGCATTAAAGTCTTGTGCAAACTCTAAAGTTTCATTTACTTTCATCTTTTCAAGTTTGTTTCTTAAATCTTTTATATCTGCTTCTAAGTCATACATTCTAAACTTATTAACTTTATCCATCATACCATCAAGTTCAGGATGAAATTTCATAGTAACTACTTTAGCATCTTTCTTTACAGACTTGCCGTCTACTAATACTTCTACTTCAAACGGTACATGCTTTTCATACCAGTATGCCATATCGTAACCACCGTCATCTAATAGTGTTACTAAAAGTCCTCTATCATAATCTTCGTCTTCTGCTTTGAGAACTTTCATTTCGTCTCTTGGCAATGTAAGTGCAATATTTCTGTCACCTGATGTAACTTCTTCTTCCTCATTAAAAATTGATTCATTCTTAACACAATTAGGTACACGTTTGCCAAACATTGTTTTCATGCCTTTCTTCTTGTAACCTTTCCAGCATTTTTCAACTATTGCTTCTACAAGGTCTGGGTCTAATTCGATTGGAGTAAATTGTTGCATTAAATCAACTATGTCTGAATCGTGGTCTAATATTTTATGGTCCTGACTGATAATAAGTGCTTCGCTATCATCGTATCCGTGATTTTCACCACTTAAAATATGCATGCCATTACTTAATTCAATATGGTCATCTTGATTGACCCATCTAGATATTGCACTTTCTACTTCGTCGTGTGGTATTTTCCATTCTTTTTTAAATGCACCAGGCTCTGCCAGTTGAGTGACATTGTCTTCTGCTTGATATACTTCAAATAAACGCATTACTTTTTCTTCTTTTTAGAGTTGCCCCAATTAGCCGCACCTTTTTTTCTGCATTGTACTAATGCACCACTGGCGTAGGCACTGGGCCAAACTTTATATCTAGATTTTACTTTGTGATAGCAGGCATCTTTTTTACCTGCCGCTTCGTCAAATTCTTCTTCTGTCATTATTTGACGTACTTCCCAAACATTTTTCATTTCTTCCTCTAAAGGAGTTAATTGAAATCTTCCATCTGGTTTGTTATGATATCTTGGTCTAGCATCTTTCTTAACAAGTTTTGCTAAATGTTTTAACAATTTGTCATCTTCTTGTGCTTCGTCTTTTAATTTTTTTAGAATGGAATCTATTATTGCTGATTTTGATGCAACAAATTCTCCTTCATCAAAATTAAAACTTTTTAATTCTTGCTTTTGTTTTTTTCTATCGTAATCTTTTGGTGACTTGTGAGCACCAGCACCACTCATATTGCGTGAGTTCTTTGCTACTGGATTATTTAGTTTAGGCATTTTAGGTTTTTTCTTTTGCTCGCCTACTAGTTTGCCTTGAAAAGGATGTGGACTTTCATGTCCCATGTTAGGTTTAATTAACTTAGGTTTTTTGCTAGTTGCTTTAACTTGTTTCTTTTTGCCTTCTACTATAAAGTCTGTTAGTTTCATCGTCTTTTCTCATATTCTAAATCTTCTAAATCCATTTCAAGTTCATCAATTTTGGTTGTTACATCTCTGTACTTGTCTGCAAATACTTCTTCCATTTCATATACTGCAGACTCTAATTGATTTCTTGCATCACGTACTTTGCTTTCGTAATAGTCCAACTCTCTTTCATCGATGCCAAGTTTTTCTGCAAGTCCATTTAAACCAATCATTATTTCACTTGTTGTGTTTTCGTACTTGATTGCTTTAGTGATATCTCTTGCTTCTTGTTGTGCAAATTCTAACTTATCAGCAATAGGCTCAAGCCTTTTCAACTCTGCTTTTATTTCTTCTTCGTTTTGCTCTTGAACTATTACTTCATTAAGTTTCATTACACTTCCTCTAATCTCTTCATTAATCTTTCTGCTCTATTAGTAACTTGTTTGTGCCAACGTGAATCTCTGCCTTCAACTGCGGCTTCTTTCCAGTTACTTTCTAATATAGCGGCATGCATTTTTTTAAATTTGCTTAATCTTGTTCTACCCATATTGAACATCATATTAACCAGGATCTGCTGGACTTCGTCAGGTAGTTCTCCAAAACGCCCTGCTTCGTATAAAAGTTCACACTCGGCGATGGCAATATCAAGGTCTCGTTCGAAACATGACCTGACACGTTCTTCGTCAACTGGAGTTCCAATTGGTTTTCCGTGTTCCGGATCACTCTCCTGGACAAGGTGACCGACTCCAAAGGTTGCGTACCCAAGATGGTCGTTATAGAGTTCATAAACTACCCCTTCATCAATTTTAAGTTGTTCAAATACTGCTTGTCTATTCATATTATTTCCAATTCCAAATAATTTATATGTGTATTTATCTGATTAAGGTATTTTGCCAAAAAAAAGCACACCCGAAGGTGTGCTCTTTTAAATTCATTTCTACTTACTATGAAGCAACTGAGCCGTAATCTCTAGCAATATTACTTGTAATACCTGCCGCAACAATTACGATTGCTGTAATAACTGCTGTACCACTACTGGCACTACCTGCCGTGATAGTCGCCTTTACATCTGTTGCTGAGGTGTAAATGTGTTGATGAGTACTTTGAAATTGGAATGTTTGCGTCATATCAGCATCACCGGTTCCAAAGTGTCTATCAGTATCACTATCATCTCCAACAATTACAGTTGTTGTGTCATCAGCACTTACCCAAGGACTACCAACATCAATATTGACACTATAAATCATAGAGTCTGCTGGTGCAGTGAATAGTGTTGTAGTACCCGTATTATATTGTACTTCTGTACTAACATATTGTGCAACTGTTTGAGTAGCACTATCAAATTGTCCTTTTGTAAAGAATGCAGTAGCCTGGGTTGCATCTGCACCCTTAACTTCAACGAGAGTAGAACCGTCATTGTCAGTGAATGTAAATTCGTTATCTGTGGTGTTTGTGAGAAGTTTTAATCCGCGTTTTCCGAACTGCACTAAATTAGCGATGCCCTTCAAACCAAAATTGTTTACGTCTGCCATGTGGTTACTCCAAATTATAATCGATTATTGTAGTTTCCTACTACACATATTTATCGAAAGTTGTTGACATTGACTACTTTATATCGTATAATATCAGCATGTTTGATCCTAATGTAAAAAGAATTGGCTTTTGTTGTAAGTATATGGACCCTGACCAGAGTCAGAAACCTAAACTTCTCAAGGAGATACAGCAAAATTACACAGAACGCATGACAACTATTACTTGGCTTGATAGACAAGAAAAGTCTGTAGCAGAAGAACGTATGCTTGAACTTGTTACTCATAACATGCAGGCGGCATACAATCTTGTAGAATTGGTAAGCAAACTTCCAGCAGAACGTAGAATGGTTAGGCTAGGCAGTAATCAATTGCCAGGTGCTACACAAGAAGATTGGAAATACATGTGGCAAGACCCTACTAATATTAAAATGCTAGAAGAAGGCTTTGCTAAAGTGGGCAAACTTGCTAGAGATAAAGATGTTCGTATTAGTTTTCATCCTGGGCAGTTTTGTGTACTTGCTAGTGATAAGCCTGATGTAGTAGAACGTAGTTTAGACGAGTTCGAGTATCATGCTAACATGGCACGTTGGATGGGGTATGGTAAAGAGTTCATGGACATGAAAATCAATATACACATATCTGGACGTCAAGGAGCACAAGGTATTATAAATATACTACCTAAATTATCACCTGAGGCTCGTAACACTATTGCAATCGAAAATGATGAGATGTGTCACGGACTCGATGAATCATTAAAATTGGAGAAACATTTGGCATTGGTGTTGGACATACATCACCATTGGATTAGAGATGAAGAATATATACAAGCAAATGATGACCGTGTTAAAAGGGTCATTGATAGTTGGCGCGGTGTTAGGCCTACTTTACATTACAGTTACAGCAGAAATGAATGGCTGGATCAATCAAGCAGAATTGATGAAGGAAACAGGCATGATTCCTTACATTCCATATCTGACCTTTTAGAGTCTGGTGCTAAGAAACAAAAACTTAGAGCACATTCAGATTTTTACCCTAATGAAAAAGTTAATGAATGGGCATTGAGTTTCTTTGATAATTTTGACATTCAATGCGAAGCAAAGGCTAAGAATTTAGCCAGTGAAGAATTATACCTGCAATATATAAACACATAAATTGACTCCGGAGTCTTTTTGTGTTGACTGTTTGGGGAACACCGAGTTCCTTTTCTATCTATCACATCTTAATGAGCGGTGAAATACTTAATGTTGTCAACTGGTTCATTACCAAACAGTTGCTAATATTTAATCGTTTGCTAGAAAAGTATGTTGAAATAGTGTATTTTGAGTAAATATTGGTGTTAAAAGGAGTTTTAATTTGACTTATGTAGTAAAGGGTGAATGCGTAGATTGTAAACATACTACCTGTGTGAAAGTGTGTCCTGTTGACTGTTTCCATGAAGGTGAAAATACAGTTGTTATAGACCCAGACGTCTGTATCGATTGTGCTATCTGTGAACCTGAATGCCCAGTAAATGCTATTGTGTCAGACAGAAAACTTGAAACAGAATCAGACCAAGAGTGGCTAAAGTTTAACACAGACATGAGTAAAGAATGGCCCGTAATAACCAAAGTAAAAGACCCCTTACCTACTTACGAAGAAGCGGCTAATTATACCGATGATGAAAATTGGAGTAAAGTGAGTAGAATACCAGCCAAGCAAATCGATTAAATAAGTTCAAATACGCCAAAAAAACAGGCACAAAATACTTGACATATCACCTTAATGTTAGTATAATATATGTATATTTTAAATAAGGAGAGGGGAGTATGGAAACATTATACGCAGTATTAACATCCATGATGTTAAGTTATGCACCCTACAATGCTACAGACGTTCTTATTGATAGAGACGAAGCATTTTGTTTAGCACAAAATGTTTACCACGAAGCCAAAGGTGAAAACCTAGCAGGTAAATCAGCAGTTGCTCATGTAACTCTAAACAGAGTTGCACATGAAAAATATCCTAACACTATATGTGGTGTTACAAAACAAGCAAAGTATAGAACCAATTGGAGAGGAAATGAAACACCTATCATAGGTATGTGTCAATTCAGTTGGTACTGTGATGGCAAATCTGACGACATACAAATTGTTTATAGAAAAAGTTATCCAGGAAAACCTATTGGTCCTAATATGGAAGCCTGGAAACAAAGTGTTCAAGTTTCTTTATTGGCAATGTATGGCACAACAATAGATCCAACAAGTGGTGCAACACATTATTATAATCATAATATCAGTCAGCCAACTTGGGGTCAGGTATATCCAGTTGTTGCAGTTCTAAGCAATCATACTTTCTTAGTTAGGAACGATTAAAACAGTATATTAAGATAAATACTCTTGTAGGAAACACAGGAGTAATTATGTACGAGTATAGATGTAAAGTCATCAGAGTAATTGATGGCGACACGGTTGACGTGGACATAGATTTAGGTTTTGATATTATGCTCAGAGACGAAAGAGTTCGTATCATGGGTATAGACACACCAGAAAGTAGAACCAGAGATAAAGTTGAAAAGAAATTTGGTTTGGCAAGTAAAGTTAGATTAAAAGAACTTATTGGTGGAAAGTCAGGACCAATTCTCAAAACACAGATTAATAAAAAAGGCGAAGATATGCGAGGTAAGTTTGGACGTATATTAGGTGACTTTGTTACTGATGATGGCAGACTTGTTACTGACATATTAGTTGAAGAAGGACATGCAGTTGCATACTTCGGAGGCAGTAAAGAAGAAATACAAGACAAGCATATGGCTAATCGTAAAAAATTAATCAGAGAAGGTCTTGTTGATGTAACTTTGGAAGAAGCCGGAATTCAATAAAAAATAGGTTGACATTTCATAACTATTCTGTATAATACAAATATTACAGGATAGAAGTATGCTTATTGAAGTTATTAAAGAAAACGAAGTTGTTAGTTGCAGACTTACAACAGGCGAAGAATTAGTCGCACGACTAAAAAAAGACAGACGAGATAAAGACAATCTCGTGGAATTATCACAACCCCTCATAGTTGGTAGAAGTGCAGAAGGCTTTGGACTTATGCCATATATGATGACAGTCAATCCAGAATCCACAGTAACTATTAAGATGGAACATATTTTGAGTATGGCTAAGACTAATGATGAAATAAGTAAAGGCTACACAAAACAAACAAGCAAAATAGAGACATTATAATGGTAAACAAAAGATTTTATTCAGGAAAAACTTATTCACATGCAACTGGACATAGTTGTGCATTTAGACAATGGCGAGCAGACAGCCATTGTAATTTAATACATGGATATGCATTACAGTTTGAACTTAAATTTGGTGGCGAACTAGATGATAGGAATTGGATTGTAGACTTTGGTGGACTAAAGCCACTGAAAGAATGGTTGAAGTATATGTTCGACCACACATATCTAGTTGCAGAAGATGATCCAGAATTAGAAACAGTCAAAATGTTACAAGAGAAAAATCTTATTGACATGAGACTTTTACCAGCAGTTGGTTGCGAACGTTTTGCAGAGCAAGTATTTGACTATGCACAAAACTTAGTTGATGAATTAACTGATGGTAGATGTTGGGTACAAGAAGTTACAGTTAGAGAACATGAACACAATTCTGCGACAGTAGAACGTAATGACCATCAAAAAGTTGTTTAAAAAATAAATTAAAACATAATAGAACCCCCTGTTTTGGGGGTTTTGTACATTAACAGGATAGTTTATGTAATCAGTATTGTTTAATTGGTTACGAAAATACGATAAATATTGGTATGCTATTCGGTATATTCACATTAATAACAGCCTTAGCCATTGCCGGAGTTGCGGCATGGTTTTCCATTGAAGGACTAATGGCAATTTTCAGTGCCTCAGCACTTCCTATTGCAATAATGGCTGGAACACTTGAAGTTGGTAAGTTACTTACTGCAAGTTGGCTGTATAGATATTGGCATGAAACTTCATTGCTATTAAAAACATACTTGTCCATAGCCGTGGTTGTTTTGATGTTAATCACAAGTATGGGTATCTTTGGATATCTATCTAAAGCACACTTGGACCAAGCAGGTGAAACAGGTGATGCTTTTGCAACAGTAGAAAGAATAGATGGACAAATACAAAGAGAAGAAAACAAAATTGCACTACTCGAAGATAGAATATTAGGAGTAGGTGGTAGTATAGATGTTTCCGAAAGTATTAAACAACAAGAAGAAATAAGAGATGGTGCTTGGGCAAGAGTTCAAGGTGATATAGATTATGCAAATGGTCAAATAGATAGATTAAGAGACCAACTAGCAGTATTAGACAAAGCAGTAAATGACCTTAGAGAGAAAGGTGTTGAAGTTGTAACACTAGATGAAGGTGGTGCTTTTAGACAAGCAGAAACTGAAAAAATTGATTATGTAGCACAGGCAAATGAATTATTTGCACAACAAAAAGAACAACGAGACGAAATTAGAGCAGATATACAAGTTCAACAAGACAACATTGACAAGTATAGAGCACAGGCACAGAAAACAATTGATGATGCCAATGCTGAAATTAATAAATTAAGAAATCAAAACAGCAGTCAACAAGATGAAAACATCATAAAGATAGATGAATACAATACACAAATTGATAGTATATTTGATAATATTGTAATATTAAAAGATGAAAAGTTTGAAGCAGAAAGTATTGTACGAAACTTAGAAAAAGAAGTAGGTCCTATTAAGTATGTTGCACAATTAATATATGGCGACGATACAGAAAGTTATTTGGATCAAGCAGTAAGACTGTTTATTTTAATGCTAGTGTTTGTATTCGATCCACTAGCAGTTGTATTAATCATAGCCGCTAACCAAACATTATTACGTTATGGCATTAACTTGGAAAAAACAGGACCTGATTTAAGAGACCAATTAAAAGACGATAGTCCTCCAGATTTACCAAGACAACCTAGTCCACCAAGTGCGGTTGATGATGCGGCAGATGTTATGTCAGGTTATAAACAACCTGCACCTATAATTGTAGAAAAAGAAGTTATCAAAGAAGTACCAGTAGAAGTCATTAAGGAAGTAGAAAAAGAAGTTGTTGTTGAAAAAGAAGTTGAAGCAGAAATAGATTTGAGTACACCTCCTGCTATTAAAGAATTGGAAAAACGACTAGCAAAGAAACTGAAAAAAGATGGCAAAAAAGAAGATAACAGTTAAAGAAGCATTAAATGTATTAAATACAAAGTATGCTAACACATTAGAAATGTTAGATGATGCTTTGGATCAAATAGAAGATTTAGAAAACGAACTGGCTAAAAAGCCTAAGGAAGTGCAAGTTGAGGTCGAAAAGGTTGTCACAGTTGAGAAGGAGATCCTTGTCCCAGAGGAGAAGTTGGTCACTATCGAAAAGGAGGTCCCAGGACCAGAACGAGTTGTCGAAGTGCCAGGACCAGAACGAGTCGTCGAAGTCCCCGTCGAAGTAATTAAGGAAGTAGAAGTTATAAAAGAGGTAGAAGTGCCTGTTGAAGTTCCTGTTGAAAAGATAGTGGAAAAGATAGTTGAAAAAGAAATTAAAATAGAAGTACCTGTAGAAAAAGTTGTAGAAAAACTTATACAAGGTCCTGAAAGAGTTGTTGTAAGAACTGACAATAGAGAAATAGACAGACTTACAGCCTTAGTAGCAGAGTTAGAAAATAGATTAGAACAGAGACCTATCAAAGAAAAAATTGTTGAAGGTCCTAGACGTGCAGTCAGAGTAGAACTACCAAACACCGGTGACCTCAGGACTGCGGCAACACTTATAGCAAATAGTGAAATGAATATAAATGATTTATCCACAGATGAAATACTCAGTATGTTGCAAGAATTAAGTGAAGAAGATGTAAATAAACAGTTGGGAGGTTTTTGGGCAGTCCCATTACCAAACGATACAGATGACGACACAACAGACACAAACTATGTTACGAGGAAATAATGCCCGGTGATAAAGAACACGAACAAAATCTAAGTTGTAGTTTTTGTGGAAAAAAGCGAACTGAAGTAAAAAAGTTAATCGCTGGACCTAATTCATACATTTGTAATGAATGTATCAATATTAGTCACAAAATTATTAATGAAGAAGATTCATTAGAAGATTTAACCTTCGAAGATATACCAACACCAGAAGAAATCAAAGCACACCTTGATGACTATGTTATTAGTCAAGAATATGCAAAAGAAATTTTGTCAGTCTGTGCATACAATCATTACAAAACAATTTACAACGACAGTGATACTCATATAGAAAAAAGTAACATTGTTATATTAGGTAATACAGGAACAGGTAAAACACTTTTAGCAAAAACATTAGCAGAAAAATTAAGTGTACCTTTTGCAATAGCAGATGCAACAACATTAACTGAAGCAGGATATGTTGGCGAAGATGTTGAAAGCATGTTAGAGAGATTACTTAATATGTGTGATTGGAATTTAGAATTAGCACAAAAAGGTATAGTGTTTATAGATGAGATAGATAAAAAGGCTCGTAAGGGCGAGTCTAACACCGGCACAAAGGATATAAGTGGGCAAGGTGTACAACAAGCACTTTTAAGACTAATAGAAGGTACAGTAGTTAAAGTATCTTCAAATGGTTCAAAACGTATGGATCAATACGTTGAATTTGATACTACTAATGTACTTTTTATATGTAGTGGTGCATTTGTGGGATTAGAAAAACAAGTAAACACAAAAGCAAACAAAAAGAATATTGGATTCAACAAACAATTAAAAACACCAGCAAAGAAAAATACATGGCAACACAAAGTAGAGCATGACGATTTAATCACGTATGGTCTTATCCCTGAACTGGTTGGTAGATTACCAAACATAGTTCCTTTAGAACCTTTAACACAATCTGATATGAAAACAATTTTGAAATCATCAAAAGCAAGTGTATTACCACAAGTTAAAAAACTTATGGAGTTCGATGATATACAACTAGAATTTAATGATGAGTATATAGATGACATTGCCAAAATGGCTAGTAAAACAAAAACTGGTGCTAGGGGATTGAAATCTATAGTAGAAAACAGTTTACATAATATAATGTTTAGGGCACCTAAACTAAAAGAAAATGGAGTTAAAACCGTACGTTTCAACAAATACCCTACAAAAGATGTTGACACTTACCCTGTTTTCATATATACTAACGGTAATGAAAAATCAGATAATGATTATAAAATAAAAATTAGAGGTAAAAGTTGAACAACAAATCACAAGGCAGACAACAAAGTCGAAAAATGACTCAGGGTTGGAATTCTCAAAAGAGAAAAGAGCAACCTAAAAAACCACAACACTATTTAGATAAATTTAGTGGGACCGTAGAAGTACGAAACAACGACGTAAATAAGGCATTGAGAGTTTTGAAAAAGAGATTGGAAAAAGCAGAATTTCAGAAAGAATTGGCGAAGCAACAATATTACGAAAAGCCTAGTGCAAAAAGAAATCGTAAAAAGAAGCAAGCCAAGAAGAGATGGGACAAGTATGTTAGAGAAGCCGAAGCAAGAGGTGATTTTAAACAATACATGCCCACTGGTTCAAAATGGATGAAGTCCAAACGTAAAACAAGGCGAGTAAGAGAATACAACGAAAGGATAGCCGCCATGCAGAGAAGTCGTGGTAACTTCTAATGAGAGTGGTAGTCGTCAGTGGTGGTTTTGATCCACTGCATTCTGGACATATAGACTACTTAGAAGGAGCAAAACAATTAGGTGATAAACTAGTTGTAGCACTTAACAGTGATGAATGGCTCACAAGAAAAAAAGGCAGGCCCTTTATGCCTTTCGAAGAGAGGGCAAGAATTCTAGAAACAATGGACATGGTAGATAATGTTTGGGGTTTCGATGATAAAGACGGCTCAGCAGTTGTGGCTCTGGAAAATGCCAAGAAGGCATATGAACACGCAGAAATTATCTTTTGCAACGGAGGTGATAGAACAAAAGATAACATTCCAGAAATGATTGTTGAAGGCGTTGAATTTGTGTTTGGTGTTGGAGGTTCCAACAAATCAAACAGTAGCAGTTGGATACTAAAGGAATGGCAATATCCAACTACTAGAAGAGTTTGGGGCGAATTTAGTGATTTGTTCCAAGATGAAGTAGTTAAAGTAAAGGAGTTGATAATTGAACCAGGGAAAGGTATAAGTTATCAACGGCACTTTAAAAGAAGTGAAATTTGGTTTGTCAGTAAAGGAGAATGCGAAGTAAAGTATAGTGCTAGTAATCCAGACAACTTTACAAATATAATTCTTAAACAAGATGATAACTTTCATGTAAAAGCAAATGAATGGCATCAAATTGTTAATAGAACTGATAAGCCATGTCACATAATTGAAATACAATATGGCGATGAGACCAGTGAAGATGACATAGAACGTCTTCAATATTACAACGGAGAATAATGGAATTGAAAGAATTAAACCAGGGCAGAGCATGTGAGATACTTAATTCTATAGTAGAATATGAAATGGCTGGAGTTGTTAGATACGCACACAGTTCGTTAATGATTACAGGACCTTATAGGATTCCTATTGTTACATTTTTACAAGAACAAGCAAACGAAAGTCTAGCACATGCCTTACAAGCCGGAGAACTAATTACGGGCTTAGACGGGCATCCTAGTCAAGTTATAGCACCAATTGAAGAATCACATGACCATAGTATTGTTCAAATACTTCAAGAAAGTTTAGAACATGAAACTCATGCAGTAAATTTATATAAAGAATTACTTTCTGAAGTAGAAGGTGCAAGTATATATTTAGAAGAATATGCTAGAGGGCAAATTGGACAAGAAGAACAACACGCATTAGAAATCAAAAAGATGTTAAAGGACTTTGCATGAGACTCAGTTATAAAGATTGTGGCAAAATAGGATTTACATGTAGTACATTCGATTTGCTACATGCAGGACACATCACAATGCTTGAAGAAGCAAAAAGACATTGTGATTTTTTGATAGTAGGATTGCAAACAGATCCTACAATAGACAGACCAGAAAATAAAAATCCGCCAGTACAAAGTTTAATAGAAAGACAAATACAGTTGGCGGCTGTAAAATATGTAGATGAAATAGTATGTTATGCAACAGAACAAGATTTAGAGGATTTACTTTTAACACTTCCTATAAATGTGAGAGTGTTAGGAGTTGAATACAAAGATAAACAATTCACTGGTAAGCAAATTTGCAAAGACAGGAATATTAAATTAGTATTCAATGGCAGAGACCATAGTTTTAGCAGTACCAGTCTCAGACAGAGAGTTGCAGAGCATGAAAAATCTACTTAGATTATTAGAAAGGTTTGATAGAAAACGAATTATATTGGACCGAATACACCAAGAACCATATCTAACTAGGTATTATCTATTCCTAAAAGATAGAAAATGGTTTCCTTTTAACTTTTTCCTACATAATTTTCATAAAGGTGATCCAGATGACCTACATGACCACCCTTGGAGTTATTTCACAATCATACTAAAAGGTGGATATTGGGAACATACACCCAAAGGAAAATTTTGGCGTAAAGCAGGAAGTATGAGATTTGCTGGTAGTAAGTCATTACACCGTATAGAATTAGAGCCTAATGTTGATGTTTGGACATTATTCTTTGTAGGACCACGTGTTAGAGAATGGGGTTTTATCAAGAAAAACAAGTGGATACATAATGAGACGTATTTATTGTCAAAAAAAGGTTGACATTGATACTAAAAGAAGTATAATAGTGTATAAGTTAAGGAATTGTCCTTAACACAATCGACAATGTATATAGGAGGTCATATGACTACTACATTCGTAAGCAAAGAGCAGAAAGTACTTTCAGCTCTACAAGAAGGCAGAACATTAAGTTCAGCTCAAATGAAAGCACATTTTGGTGCTGGTAACCCACAAGCAGTGATTCAATCACTTCGTTTCAAAGGTTATTCAATTTATCTTAACACAGTAACTGATACTAAAGGTAGAAGCAGAAACGTTTATCGTTTAGGTACTCCTTCAAGAGCAGTTATTGCCGCAGGATACAAAGCACTTGCCACTTCTTAAGTAGCAAATAACCGACCACGGTTAAGTAAAAGCACACCTTCGGGTGTGCTTTTTTTATGATTGATTGAAAACACATATGGAAGAAAGAACACAAACAAATAATCATTAATATTGTGTTCGGCGTTTATTGTTGTTTTGTTGGATTAGACGTTGAAATAATGCATTCAAGTAGACGTAGAAGCAACACAGGCAATCTAATAGAAGAGAGTGTTGTTGATGAGTAACACTTTTTTCTAATGGTATTCCTATTACCTAAACAAAATTCAAACACATTTATTAGATAAGTATAATTCTCCAATCGAAAAAGACACACTTTTTGATTCCATATAACTAGAATATTGTTAATAATCTGTGGATATCTTGTTGATATTTATTGGATAAAAGGTTGACATATATTCCTACTTTGTGTATAATAATAGATTACTGTGACAAAACAGGCAGTTTTTCTGTCTGTGTTTATCAGTAATATAATAATAAGAAGGAGGATTAAATGAAAAATTTAATCAGTATTGAGAATGGATATAAGGCTTTAGTAGTTTTACTATTGTCTATTATGGCATTCGGAGCCCAAGCGGCTTCAGTGAGTGGAAATGTTGGTTACGGAAGTGATTACATTTTCAGAGGTCAATCTCAAACACAAGGCGATAGTGCATTGTCAATGGGTCTACATGTAGACGCAGGAGCAGGCGTATATGCTGGAGTTTGGGCATCGGAAGTTTCATATGCTGGCAGTAATGCTGACAGAGAAACTGACATGTATGTAGGTTGGGCAGGAGCAATCGGAAAAGACTTTGGTCTTAACGTGGCTTATATCGACTATGCATACAGTGGTGATGCTTCTTTAGACGGTTCAGAGATTTTTATCGAAGGATCATATAAAGATTTGACTATATCTCACAACATCGGAAACGATGACTTCAACGACTACACAGAAGTCTCATATAACATAATGAACGCAGTTGATGTGTCTTATGGTTCATGGGATAATGTAGGCGACAACTGGTCAGTAAGTAGAAGTTTTGAATTACCTATGGGTATTGAAGGAACAGTTGCTTATGTAGACTTTGCCGCTGAAGACGGCTCAGGACTTGCAGACGAAGATACTTTTGTATTTTCAGTTAGCAAATCATTCTAAGTAATTAGAAGTCCTTTACGTTATTAATAACTTTGGATAGGGTTTTATTTTATATAGGACCCTATTCTTTTATAAAAGTTCATAACAAATAAATTTAATTTTGGTTTTTCCCACATTCTTTCATGCCAATAGTATAGAACCATTTTAGTTAATACTTCTATACTCGCAATACTGGCACCAATAGCCGCACTACCTGTTAATAAGAAACTGATTAAAAAAGTATCAGCAGATGCTAATACACGCCATGTACAGGCTTTTAATGTCGAGATAATTCTATGTCGCTTTCTCGTATTCATGTTACACTCCCTTCAAGTATTCACAGGGAGGGCGAATACAAGATGTTTTTCGATATATGGATTTATAGTACTCTAGTGTTGTCTTTGGATTCTATAAACTGTTGTAGTATGTCCGCTTTTTCGTTTTTTATAACATCTATTATTGTGTTGGTTAGATTTATTTCCTTTCTAACCATTTGCATCTTGAACATGAGTTCCTGCATTACTTTTTGATAGTATAACAGTTCTTCTTCTTTCGCTTCTTTATCCTTTATTAAATCGGATATTAGAATTATTCTAGCAAATTTGTCCTGTTGCATACAATTACTTATACCTACTAAAAGGCCCAGTTATAATAGTGTTTTATAAAAAAATAAAAAAAAGATTGCAAAAAAGGTTGATTTTTGCCAAAAAAGTACTATATAATGTATATAGATTATAAATATCTTTGCATTTTAAGAAATAAAGGAAGTGCAAGGGCGATAGAATCGTAAGAGACTAAAGTCTACTGTACAACTGCTATAACTAAAAATGCCGTGTATAATCAACTAAGGAAAAATACACAAGGTTTAAGGATCGTAAGTGAAATAGACCGAATGGCATTAGTACTAAGAAGGCTATACATGATTGGGTCCACCAACAAAGGACCGGAGATGGTAACATCAAAGGAAACCAAGAAGATGGACAAGTGTCGTGAGGAGATACAGACACATACTAACAGAAACGACCTCACAATGCGACCTTTTAATTCGCCAAATGGGTTTTGAAAGGATGAGAAAGAATAACTTGCTATATAGGAGATTATTATGAATAAGCAAATCCGATTCACTACCGAATCACTTTCCCCACTATATAAAATGTCCGTAGGCTTTGACAGACTTGCAGAGCAGTTTTTTAACGATCCTACGTTCACTAATAACGCAACAGGGTATCCACCCTTTAACATCAGCAAAGGCAAAGATGACATTTATGAAATTACTTTAGCCGTTGCAGGTTTTAAGAAAGATGACATCGAAATTGAAATTGAAGATGGTACTTTGAAAATATCAGGTACATCTGCAGTATTAGATTCAGATGAAATCGAATATCTTCACAAAGGTATTGCTGAAAGAAACTTTACTAGAACATTCAAACTAGCAGAGTTTGTAGAAGTAAAATCAGCAAAACTAGAAGATGGTATTTTAAGAGTTTCATTATACAGGAACGTACCTGAAGCAATGAAACCACAAAAGATTAAAATATCATAATCCTTGCGGTAAATATGTGGGTAGCAGTATTTTCTGCTACCCTTTATTATTATGGCAAAGAAAGACAAAAGAAAAACATTATTGTATTTGATTCCAGAAGGTGAGACTAGAGATAGTCACACATATCATTATACATTTGTCAAAACAAAAAACTTGACAATTGATAATAAGAAGTTAAAATTAAAGAAGTATAATCCAGTCAAAAGAAAACACGAATGGTTTATAGAGGCTAAGTTACCACCACATAGTAAATAATATGACAGAACAAGTTGAACAAAAGACTAGAACTAATGTAGGATTAAAATACCCACCAAGGTATGATGTTATTATTTTTAATGACGATTTTACTCCAGTAGAGTTTGTAATAAAACTACTAGTGGAAATATTTAATAAAAATTTAAAGTCTGCAAAAGACTTAACATTAGAAGTTCATGAGTCGGGCTCAGCAGTTGCTGGAACATATTCACATGAAATTGCAGAACAAAAATGTGGAGAAGCAATCACTGTTTCCAGAGGACAAGGACATCCTTTGCAACTTAAAGTCAACAAGGTTGAGTAATGAGCATTGATAATTTTAATGAGAAATATTACAAAGAAGGATTCGTAACAGATTTAGAAAATGAAACCTTTCCCAAAGGTTTGAATGAAGACATTATAAAAAATATTAGTCTACTTAAAGATGAACCAGAGTGGTTACTTGAATACAGATTAAAAGCATTCAAAAGATGGGAGCAAATGAGTGAACCAGATTGGAGTGAACTGGATTATGAACCAGTTGACTATCAAGAATTAAGTTATTACTCTGCACCTAAAACAAGAAACAAAGATGAAATACCACAAGAGATATTAGACACTTTTGAAAAGTTAGGTGTACCATTACATGAACGTGATGCACTTTTGGGTTTAGACACAGAAAAACCAAAACAAGAAAATCTCATTCCAACAGTAGCCGTTGATGCTGTCTTTGATAGTGTTAGTGTTGCTACAACATTTCAAAAAGAATTAAAGAAGCATGGCATTGTATTTTGCAGTATCAGTGAAGCAGTTAAAGACCATGAAGAACTAGTTAAAGAATATTTAGGTAGTGTCATACCTTACACAGACAATTACTTTGCTACACTGAACTCTGCTGTATTCACAGACGGTACTTTTGTGTACATTCCTAAAGGTGTAAAATGTCCTATGGAACTAAACACATACTTTAGAATAAATGCAAGAAACACAGGACAATTTGAACGTACACTTATTATTGCAGACGAAGGCAGTTATGTAAGTTACTTAGAAGGTTGTACTGCACCAGCATATGATGAGAATACATTACATGCCGCCTGTGTAGAATTAATTACTAAAGACAATGCAGAAATAAAATACTCCACAGTACAAAATTGGTATCCAGGTAATGAAGATGGAGTAGGTGGTGTTTATAACTTTGTAACAAAACGTGCTAAGTGTGAAGGTAAAAATAGTAAAGTTAGTTGGACCCAAGTAGAAACAGGTTCAGCAGTAACTTGGAAATATCCAAGTTGCATTTTAAAAGGTGAAGGTAGTATTGGAGAGTTCTTTAGTGTTGCAGTAACAAAAGGCAAACAACAAGCAGACACAGGAACAAAAATGATACACTTAGGTAAGAATACCAAAAGCACCATTATATCCAAAGGTATAAGTTTTGGAGACAGCACAAATACATATAGGGGTTCAGTAAAAGTTAATCCAGGAGCCAAGAATGCGTCTAACTATACAAAGTGTGATAGTTTAATGTTACAAGACAGCAGAGCATTAACTATTCCTTATGTAACTAGTCAAAATGATAGTGCTATGATAGAGCATGAAGCAAGTGCTGGAAAAATTAGTGAAGAACAAATGTATTATCTAGCAACAAGAGGATTTAGTGAAGATGATGCAATGAATTTGGTTGTAAATGGATTTTGTAAAGATGTATTCCAAAAACTACCATTAGAGTTTGCCGCAGAAGCCAATCAGTTGTTAGCAGTACAACTGGAAGGTGCAGTTGGATAATATTGACAATACACACATAAGGTAGTATAATAACGGCATGTTAAAATTAAAGAATTTTTCTGTAGAACATATACTTGAAGATATCACAACGACATTTGATTTAGGCAAGACTTATGTTGTAATGGGAAGTAATGGTGTAGGTAAAAGTACACTATTGCATGGCATTATGGGAAGACCTGACCTTAATGTATCTGGTGAAATAACTTTTTTGGGTAGTGACCTAACAGAGTTAGAGACAGATGAAAAAGCAAGGTTAGGAATGTTTGTTGGATTCCAAGCACCAACAAGTGTACCTGGTTTAAGTAATTTTCAATTTATGAAACAAGCATTAAACATATCAGGTAAAGATATTGCAGAGACATTAAGAAATTTTAAAGACATAAGTGGTAAACTTAACTTGCCTGATAATTGGGACAAAAGAAACCTTAACACAGATGCTAGTGGTGGTGAGAAAAAGAAAAATGAACTTATTCAAATGAGTATGCTTAACACCAAACTGGCAATGCTTGATGAACCAGACAGTGGATTAGACGTTGATGGTATCAAAGCATTAATAGAACAACTTAACGAATGGCGTAATAATGATAACACTTTAATTGTTGTTACACACTATCAAAAATTAGTTGAAGGCTTGAACCCAGACAAAGTATTAGTCTTGAAAAAAGACGGAGTTCTATCAGGCGGTATTGAACTTGCAGATAAAATATTTAGTCAAGGGTTTGAAAGTGTATAAAAATTTATTCTATAGAGAAACATTAGAACCAACAAAATCTTATGATAGTTTCTACACTATACAAGACTTGTATGATTTTGTTACAGGCGAAAATACAAAAACCAAAGACTATCATCATTTAAAACACAAACTAAATAATTTTTACACAGGTTATAACAACAATGTAGATTATATTACAGGCACCGGTTTACCCAATCCAAAGTCTGAACAGTTTAACTTTGCAAACTTGCATAAATTTTATAACAAAGAAATACTGTGGTCAAGTTCTCCAGCAGAAAAACAATACCTAGCAGACTTAGAACCTTTTGAAACAGTAGCATTCAAAAAGAATACATTATTGTTTAATGATGGTATGGTTTTTCCTAGCAACGATTTAGGAATAAAGAAACCTTTTCAATTACAAATTTTAGACCAAATAAAAGTAAACAGAAACAAACAAGATGAATATGTAAAGTTAATTAGAAACACAGAAAACTTTTCTAACTTTACATACGCATTCTCGCCTTTTTTGAATACAATAATTATACCTTCTGGTGCTAATGGATCATTTATGAAAAATCCAATTAGTATTAATTATGTGAACAAAAATTCTAAAGGCATATTAGAATGCAATACAAATATTATAGATGTACAACACAAAACAAAAGTTCATTTAAAAGAGAATGTAAAATTACAATCTGGACAAATGAATAACATAATTTATGTTGTGAGAGAAAACAGTGAACTAGTCATAGATAGAGTTACAAATGATTTTGGTGGCTTCGGTATATTTGATAGCAAATTTATTTGCCACCCCAACAGTAAAATTACTATTAATTTTAAAAATACAGGATCCGACTATTATCAAGAAAACTTTTATTTTGATATGACTACAAATGTAGACTTAACACTAAATGGCAGGAATAACATTTACAAAGGACATGAATATCATCAATACGTTCATGTAGACAGTAGAAGTTCAGACAACAAAAGTACTATAGATATAAAAAATGTTGGAAATGAAAAAGTCAATACAAGTTTTATAGGAAGGTTTGATGTTAGTCCTAATAGTGTGGGTTTTGATGGTCACATGAAAAATGAAAATTTAATGTTGACTCCAAATACAAAAATGCACTCCAGACCCATACTAGATATACATACCAAAGAAATTGAGTGTACTCATGGTTGTACCATAAGTAATATAGATAAAAGCAAATTATATTATTTGCAGAGCCGAGGCCTTCCAAAAGACATAGCCGAGGACGTATTAGTAAGTAGTTTTTTATGTTAAAAGTTTATAAAAAAGCAAAAGATATCAAACAGATTAGGAATTGTTTTCCTAGTTTAGCATATAGCGAATTGACATACTTGGACAATGCCGCAAGTAGTCAAACTGTTGATAGTTCAATCAAAGCGGTAAGTGATTATCACTACAATTACAGAGCAAATGTTCATAGGGGAGACTTTAAGACTAGTACTATTGCAAGTGACAAGTATGACGAAGCAAGAGTAGAAGTTGCAAAACTTATTAATGCTGAACCACATGAGATTGCTTTTACAAATGGTACAACTGCAAGTTTAAACATAATTGCAGATTGGACTCCATTAGAGCCAGCAGTAATTATGACTGAGGTAGAGCATCACAGTAACATTTTACCTTGGATGCAACAAGGTAGAACAAAAGCAAACGGTCAATTAGTTATAGTACCAGGCAATGATGAAGGTAATGTAGATGTTAATGCTTGGTATGAAACAATAAAAGATAATCCAGGAAGTGTTTGCAGTTTCTTAACACAAAGTAATTTTACAGGACAAGAACTTCCTTGGCAACAAATGATAATGATTGCAAAGGAACATGACTGTGAAGTTGTAATAGATGCATGCCAAAGCATAGGACATAAACCGATAGATGTTAAAAAGAATGATATAGATTGGATGGCATTTAGTGGTCACAAGATGTATGCAAGTACAGGTACAGGAGTATTGTATCACAAAGGTGGATTTGATGATGTTCAAACATGGTTAGGTGGAGGAACAATTACACAATGTGATTTTGATACATTCACTATGAAAAGAGGACCTGAAAGAATGGAAGCCGGTACACCAAATGTTGCAGGTGTTCACAGTTTAGGTGCGGCGGCAAAATGGATACAAGATATCACATACAATGAAATACATGAATGTGAAACAGAATTTTTTAATATGTTAAAAGACAAAGGTCTATTTGACATAGAACAAATGGAACTTATTGGACCTACTAAACCAAATAGTGTTTATAGTTTCAAAGTAAAAGGTACAAGTCCAAGTGACTTGGCAGGATTTTTAGACATGCAAAATGTTTGTGTGAGGACGGGCCATATGTGTGCCTATCCGGCAAGTTATAGATATACAAATAGTGATGGGATTTTACGAGTTAGTTCAGCACCATATAATGATGAACATGATTGCGTAAAATTAGTTGAGGGATTATGGCAGGCGATAGAAAAGATGAAACTGTAGGACCACCTGATAATTTACAGGACCAATTAGTAGAACAAATCATAGCAAACTTGCGTAGAGTTTACGATCCTGAATTAAACTTAAATGTTTACGATTTAGGTTTGATTTATGAAGTTGCAGTGAATAAAGAATATGACGCACAAGTTATCATGACACTTACTACACCTAATTGTCCAGCCGCAGAAATAATTCCAATGGAAATAGAGTTTGCCACTAGAGCAGTTGAGTGCATTAATAAAGTGAACATTGTTTTAACCTTTGATCCACCCTGGGACCCCCATGTGATGGTAAGTGATGAAGGTAAGTACCAATTGGGACTACTATGAGCATTAAGAAAGAATTTAATATACAAGAAACAACTACACCTAGTCCTGATACTGTAATCAAAACAGATAAGGGTGATGAGTTTAGTATAGGTGAAATCCAACATTCAAAAAGGATAACTAAGAGTGCTACACCAAAAGGTGACCTAAGTTGGTATGTAAAATGGATAAGCAGTATGTTTGTTCTATCGGCTGTGATGATGCGTTCTCAAGATGGCGATATGTTCCAAACAGCAGACAGAGTTCTTAGTTTGATAGGTTGTTTGGGTTGGACATGGGTTGGACTTTTGTGGAAGGATAGAGCCCTAATTATCCTGAATGCAATCATCGTATTTGCCCTTGGATCAGCACTTTTAGGGCAATTTTTCAGATATTTTACATAAATTTACCAAAAAAACTGGTAAAAAGGTTGACTTTACTCCAAAAAGACGTATAATAGTATATGTAGGTTAAGGAAAAGGAGTAATTAATGTATAAAGTATTTCAAATTAAAATCAACAGCGAAGTCCATAACTTTGTGAATAGCAATGACAGAGGACACACTGGTGCTGAAGAAAAGTATCCAATTTACGAAACATATATGAGATTGACTCATAGTTTCCGTGATGCTATTAAATTCAAAGATACTGACTTTCAACATTTTACCCATGTTGCTTCTGTAAAGAAGGACGCAGGTCTTGTTGATAGTTCCGGTGATAGTTGGCAGGTACGTGATTTGGAAGATGTGTTTGCTGTTTTAAACGGTAGATACTATGACGAGGATACTGAAAAAGATCCTGTGTTCGATGTTCATGTAAGCGATTACAAAATGAAAACTGTTACTCGCAAAGACGGTGAAGTAGTAACTTTCCGTGACATGCACTCTTTGAGTGTTGGTGATATTGTTCAAGACGTTGACAACGGTACATTCCATATTGTTGCTAGTTTTGGATTTGAAGATGTTACTGACCAAATAAAAAATTATGTTGAACAATCACTAGAGGTGGCTTAATGAAAGTAGATTTAAAAATGGCACAGTCCTTCAACAAGGCTGTAACAAATCCTGAAAATATTCAGGCTAATGGGCATGTCAACTGGAACTTTGTAGATGCAGACGTTTACATGGATGTTGGTCCTCGTGACACAGATGGCAATCCTGCAAACAACCAAAAGCATTATGCGATGTTTGATGTTCTAGCAGATGCATTTGAAAAAGCAAATGGTAAACAAGTTCAATCAAGCATTCGATAAAAACAAACCAACTCAATGCCCGGCACATGTCGGGCATTTTTTTCTTGACATTTGCCACTTAATCCGGTAAAATACTAATTATGACAATGCATTTAGCACAAGGTCTAACGACCATAAGAAATAAAAAGTACAAGCCTAAAATGACTAAGGCTAACATTGCCAAGTGGGAAGAAGGTTTGAGAAAGAAAAACAAAGAACACAAAAGGCTAGGTTTGCCCAAGTGGACTTTTGAACAGTATGTTGATTACTGTCACGGTATATCGCCTAAAATAGATCCTAGGCGAAAAGAAGCATTCAAATCTGCTGTTCCTAATCATTTTCAAAATGAACGGTATAAGGAAATGCAAGAACATGCCAAGAAGTATCCTAGTATGCCTTTGACAAGTAGAGGCGGTACTGCTGAAGATATTGAGTGGCAAAAAGAAAAAGCAGAAATATGTAAGAATTACACTATTGCTCCTGCTTACAACAAAGGTGCTTATCAAGTAATTGGTAAGAACAACATTAAAGATATAGGAAAATGACTTTTACAGTAAAAGAAGCCCAAGCAGTAATAGGTAGACTTAAAGGAGACACTATAAGTTGCTGTCTTTGTGCTGAGCCTGTAAAAGAAATTGATAGTCATAATGCTTGGCCCGTTGTAGATGGTAGGTGTTGTGAAACTTGTAATTATGTTGTAGTTGTTCCTGCGAGATTAAAAGCAGTTGATGGACAGGACTGATGCGTAACCCAATACCAGATATCATAATAACACTCTTTATACTAACTTTAGTATATGTTGCAGTACATCAATGGACAGGAGTAATGGTATGACATCAAATTGTATATCACATCAAGAAGTAGCAAAGGTATTACATGCAGATGGCAGTTCCTATAAAATGGGAACACTAGTATATGGTACCTATGAAGAAATAGAAGAATGGTGTGAAAAGAATAACATGTGGGTAGACAAGTATATGGATCATGTTAATCCTAGCACATTATACAATACTGCTGAATGGGTAGGGACTGGATTATCAGATCCCTTTGCAGTCAGTGTTCCATTTGATTATAGAAAGAGTAGAGCAATGGGCACATTCAATACTAGAGGTGTAAATTTAGACAAATGGTAGAAAGAATAAAACATTGGGCAGATGTATGTAAAATACATTGGAAAGAAATCATATCTCTTGCTATTGCTTTACATTGGCTTATGGATTTAATAATTATTATACCATTGTCATTAGCAATAGGATATTTTACAGGAGTACATTTTGGCGGACACTAAACACATAGGATATCCTTTACCGTCTGAAATGTTTCATGGAACGGTGAGAGAAGATTTTGTTAAGCACGAAGCAATAAGTGAATTACTAGATATTGATTTAAAGTGTCCTTATTGTGAAAAAACTTTATTAACAGCAAATGAGAGAAACAAAAAAAGGTAGAAAACAATGAAAGAATATGAAAAAATTAAAAAACAGCAGTCTGAACAATTAGGTTCTATAGATGATGTACATCCTATGAAACAGGTTGCTATAATGTCAGTTATACAAATGCTAATGTTAGCAGGTGTAGGTATTGCGATGTATATGATTGCAATATCATTTTAGGAGAGAGAATGGCAGAAGACAAAGATAAATCAAACAAAGGTCAATGGCATGGTGGCAAAGGTTCTGTGCAAAAACCTAATGACCAAGATAAATTTGCAGATGGCTGGGACGCCATATGGGGTAAGAATAAAGACACAGAATTAACAAGGAGAGAACAAGTATTGTTAGATCCATTAGAAGCAAGTAAGCGAAGCGACAAAAGGAAAAAATGACTTTACCAGATGTAATAGGACTAATAGGAGTTGCATTACTAATTGTCACTTATGCACTACTGCAATTAGATAGAATTGATCCTAAAGGATTTTGGTACAGTTTTAATAACTTATTGGTAGCAATACTTGTTACTGTAAGTTTAGTTTATACTCCAAACCTTGCTAGTATAGTAATTGAAGTATTTTGGTTCCTTATTAGTTTGTATGGAGTTGTTATGTTTTTTAAGAGAAAAGACTTGACAAATAATAAAAATAGTATAACATAAGTTAATAACATAAAGACCGAGGAGGGTCGTTCACTATGGAAATGAAAACTTATGCTGATAAGATAAATCAGCAATTCACAGAAGAAGCAAGTAATCTTGTTTCATTACAACAACGTCTAAATGATGCACTAGAACTAAATCCAGTATTTGCAAAAATGCTAGATGGTGCAGTAGACGAATTCAAACGTAGAAACAAACAATGGAAGTCATTTAATGATATGACATTGTGTAATGCCATACCGGCAAAACTTAGTGATGTGGTAATTGATACTACATTACAACGTCCTTTAAACATTAGGCACATTATAAAGATACTTGGCTACTTTAGTCAAAGTATGGTTATGCCTATTCAAGTGTACAAAGAAGTGCCACCAGGAGCGGAATGGATTGCATGGGATGGACAACATACTGCTATTACATTATATATAATTGCAACAAAAGTTTTTGGCGAACGTCCTGCTAATGTAGAAATTCCAGTTGTGGAATATCCAGTAGACAACAAGTTAGAAATTAGACGTAACTTTATTTTATTAAATGGAGATGCTAAAGAACCACTAGACTTTATTGATACATTTAAACAAATGGTATTTGGAGTTAGAGTAGATGGCGCAACTGATGAAGATTGGAAAGACTCAGAACAAAAACAACAATACTTAGAACAATCTGGTATTTTTGCTACAAACAGTAAGTTTGGTGATGAAGATGAGAATGGTGCATTTACATTGTTAGCAGATACGTTAATGAGTAAAAGCCTTAAAACTAGAAAACATCCAGACATTACTAAAATGTTTACTAGTTATTGGAGTTACTTAAACAATGACAGACCAGTACAAGCCAAGGAGGCTAGGCAGTTATACGAATACTTTGATGCATGTTACTCACAAGGTATTACAGTAGATGATGATTACTGTAGAAAACTTGCAGACTTTACTAAAGAATACTTTGAAGCAGACTTTAGTGAGAATGGAATGTTTTGGGATAAGGTAAAAATTAGTTATTCAAATTGGTATCGAGGTGCTAACAAGCATAGTGAAGATAAAAATGAGGATGGCGAAATTATTGTTAGAGGGTTTACTACAGAATGGCGTTGTGGCGGACCTTTCCTTATTGCACAAATTAAGAAAAGTACAGACTTAAAAACTCCAACATACTCTCCTAATAATGGGTATAGTGTATTGGATTTTGAATTATGGCAATAAGAGATCCAAAAAAAGATAGGTTAAAGTCTAATTCAGTCTTAAAAGAACAATTAGACAAACCTTGTATGCTAGAGGACTGTGATAATACTATCAGTATATATGACGGTCCTGGTAGCAACGTCTTGTGTAGAGAGCATCAATTAGAATGTGTTGAATATGGAGGCATGGGTAAACCAGAAAGACCTTGGACATTTTATAGAACTATGGAATGTGCAAAGTGTGGATATAACCCAACTGAAGATACACAGTTTGATGAGATAGAAGATGAGTACCATAGACTTCGTGTAATGCGAGCCATTATGCATGGTGACCATATACACCTAAAGAGCCAAGGTGGTGCTAATACGAAGGATAATATACAGACATTGTGTGTTAAATGCCATATGATAAAAACATACAAGGAGAAGGATTACTTAGGTGCCAAACAAAGATAGGCTAGAAATGGAGAACTTCTTGGAAGGTTCTGTAAACGAAGAACTAAAAGATTTGCAAGGAGCATTGTTGGTATTGAGTGCTCCTTGTAATGATGATGCTGACTATGAGCATATGACAGAAGCGGCTGTACACAATGCAATAAAACCTTTTACTAAATGGTTTGACAATAATGAAATAGAGTATGAGATACGCATGAGTTATGGCAAGCCACATGCTAGTTATGGTATGGATAATGTTCAGTTTAGTGTGAATGTGTGGATAAGACCTTTGGGTAAAAAGTTCACTGAAGAAGAAAGAATGATATTTGAATTGAAGTTTGCAAATAAGTTTCCTATTAAAAGTTTACAAAAATATATGGAAGACCTATTCAAATAAGTATAAATACACTTATCATTAAAACTAGTTTTAAAGGAGAAGTTTTATGGCAGTAGAAATGACAGTTCCAATGGTAAAATGGAATAAACGTGCTATCCCTGAAGGCGAAACAGATTACGCATGGGTTGAAGAGGATAGTAAAGAAATTTTTGAAGGAAAACGTGTTGTAGTATTTGCACTACCTGGTGCTTTTACACCTACATGTAGTAGTACACATTTACCTGGATACGAAGCAAAATATGATGACATTATTGCTGAAGACGTAGATGCAGTATATTGCCTTAGTGTAAATGATTCTTTTGTAATGAATTCGTGGTTTGCAGACCAAGGTATTGTAAAAGTACAACCAATTGCAGATGGTAATGGTGAATTTACACGTCATATGGGTATGCTTGTAGAAAAATCAGCAGTATGTTTTGGATTGAGAAGCCAAAGATATTCAATGGTTGTTGATAACGGCTTTATAGAAAATATCTTCTGTGAAGACGGAAAGGAAGATAACTTTGCAGGTGACCCTTTTGATATTAGTGATGCAGACACAATGCTTGAATATTTGCAAAATGTCAAAGAACTAAGACGTGAAGAAATTGCTAGGTTCCAAGAAGAACAAGAAAGAGCAGAAGCAGAAGAGATTGAAGAAGATGTCTAATATTATTTTACCAACTGCGTCAGAAGTAGATGCTGTAGACGAATCAGCATTTATTTGGGACGATTTGTTAGATGGTATTTTAACACTCGAACAAGGTAAAGCAATTAAATGTATCACAGACCAACTTGATGCTGATGATGTTTTGTCTATTAGAGAAGCCTATGCAGGTACAGGAAAAACTGCTAACTTCATTAGAGAAAATTCAACACATGGTGATAGTTTCAAAATTACAACAGTTGACCAATTTATAGACACATATCTATACACTGGAGACTATTTTGAAAACTGTGAAAATGCATCTAATGTTTATAAATTAGATGTAAGTGTTACAAGAGAGATTGTATTTGATGAAGATGGTACACCAACTGAAGTTAAAGTATATGATCCTTATTCAGAGAGTGAACCAAAGTTAATTAGAACAATTGACTTAGCAGTACAACCTTCGTTTTTAACCAAACAAAAACTATCTGAAGTAGATCCTTTAATAGCACCTAAGTCTGCTATTGTGAATGCAGACGGTGATACGTTAGGAACTACTGGAGACTTTGAGCCTAAAGTCGTAATTTATATGACTTGGCCCATTACATTAGGTAGTGAAGAACATGAAAAGGATGCCTTAGACAGAGAATTTGCCGCAGTATTAAAAGCATTACCCGTAGGAGGAGTATTGTTTGTTACGCACTTTCAACTACCTAAAACTAATGGTTGTTTTTGGAATGCATACGAAGGTGTAAAACATGCAGGCTATACATTCGAAGAAAGTTGGGTTATAAATACAGAGCCAGATGGCAGTGGTCCTTGGACATGTGGTATTGTAAAACGGCTCAGTTAATGCTTTTTAGATAAATAGTTTAGTAAAATTATTAAATTGGAGTAAAGAATGCCTAATATTACATTGCCTACTGAAGCAGAAAGAGCCGCAGTAGATACCTCATCATTTACTTGGTCAAATTCAGAACCAGGTTCATTAACTAAACCTCACGGTGCATTACTAAAACTTATTGGTGACCAACTAGAGTCCGGTGAATATGTACAAGTTATTTCAATGAGTAGAGGAACAGGCAAAACTCCAAAATTTATTGCTCAAAATACTACAAATGGTGCAGACCTTAAAATTGTATTGAGAGACGATTTTGGTGAAAATAAAGGCGCCAACGCATTAGAACAAAATAAAGTAGGCTCGTTTTCAACTTTTGTAGACTCTACTTCTAGAGCAAATGTTAAAGTTTTATTAGGTTCTGTTGACAATGTTTATCTACAAGACTTAGATGGCGTTATTGTTAATAATAACTTCGTAGTTACATATACAAATACTGAAACAGGTGCTGAGATTGTTACTCTTGATAAGTCAGGTGCATGTACACCATTCAACGATATGACCACTGAAGAACTCAATACAGAACTTGGATATCCTCTAGCAGACTTCCATACTAAAGAAGTATTGTTAAATAAAGATGATGCCAAATTAGACGGTGGCGGTGATAGACCTTCTTCATATGATGTTATATGTGTTTGTCCTCCACCTCATTTAACACAAACATTAATGAGGGAAGCCAATCACAGATTCGATTTAATTGATTCAGATGATGACGCAACTGAACAAGCAAGACTTGAAGCATGGATAAAACGTGACTTTACAATAGGATTTTTGAAAGTTTGGAATAAACTTCCTGTTGGTGGTGTTGCTATCTATGATAAAATACACCTTCCTGTAATCAATCAAGCAATTTTAGACGGACAAGCACATTTAGATGCCGCAACATATGACTCATGTCTTTACAATAACACAGAGTCAGATTACACTGGTGCATATCAGTCGTTTGCTATCAAGAAATTGTCTTAATAAACAAAATCATTCATAAATATCTGTATGAAACTCGCTATCACTGGAGTGGGTATTGTCTCGCCTTTAGGCAATAGTCTCTCTGAAAACATACAAAATTTAAAGGCTTTACAAGTTCCTATTCAGGATTATAGACCACAAGGTCATTTTAGTGATTGGATTTTAAATGTTGAAAAAGCATTTCACACTAATTATGAAGATGTGGATTTAGAAGGTTTAATTGAACCTAAAAATAAACGTTGGTTAGATCCTACTGTTGTTACAAGCATGATTGCTGTAAATGAAGCAGTAGAAATGAGCGGCTTAGATTTTCCTGATGATACACCAGTTTTTGTAGGCACCATAAGAGGTGGTGCACCAAACTTAGCAAGGTATGGACAAATACTGCATCAAAATAAACGTAAAGTACACCCCCAAATTTTATTAAGTAGTTCACATGAATACGTCAGTAATCATGTTAGCAGTCATTACAAATGGCATGGTGCTAGTATGGGTACAAGTGGTACATGTATTAGTGGAGTACAAGCATTAGACCTTGCCAAAAAGTATATGATGACAGAAGGTTATACTTGTGCTGTTGTAGGTGCAACAGACTTTATGACTAGTTCAATGAGTACTATATACTTTCAACTATTAGGTGCAATTAGTCCAACAGGTAGAAGTGTACCTTGGGACGAAAGTAGAGATGGTTTTGTAATGGGCGAAGGTACAGTTTATCTGGTAGTTGAGCCTTTAGAACTTGCTAGGGAGAGAGGAGCAAATATCAGATGGGTAGTAGATGGTATCGGGATAGCGAACGATGGTGCCCATGCTACCCAACCTGATTTGGAAGGCACTGGTGCCAGGATTGCTATTGATAAAGCATTATCACAAGCAGGCACCAGTGCTGTAGATTATACTGTATTGAATGCTCATGCTACTAGTACACCATTTGGTGACCCTGTAGAGTATAACGTGTTGAAAGATTACTTTCCAGAGGGAAGTCACTTGTATGGAAACAAAAGTCAAGTGGGCCATTTAATGGGTGCTAGTGGATTAGCAGAAGTAGTGTTAGGTGCAGAAGCAATGAAGCAAGGATTTGTTCCTGCAAATGCAAATTTAGTGAAACCATTTACAGAAGATGGTTATTTTAATTTATTGTCTCAAATAGAAGAAAAAGAATACACAAGGCTGTTTAAAACTAGTTTTGGATTTGGTGGTAGAAGTGCCGCAGTGAGTGTAGTAGATGAAAGAGAAGTTTAAACATGCATTTATGGATTGTGCAGAAAGATTTGCACAATTAAGTAGTGCCAAACGTGCCCAAGTAGGAGCATGTATTGTTAAAGACAATAGAATAATTAGTATTGGTTACAATGGCATGCCAAGTGGATGGACAAATGATTGTGAAAACACAGACACCTGGAATGATATTCCTCACATGAGGCAAGAGTGGGAAAGTCAAGGAGCAAAGTTTCATGATTCGCCACACGGTGCTACTTGGAGTAGATTAAAAACAAAGCCAGAAGTATTACATGCAGAAACTAATGCTATTGCAAAGGTGGCACAAAGTAATGAAAACTGTAAAGATGCTACATTGTTTTGTACACATGAACCATGCATGGATTGTGCAAAGTTAATTTACCAGTCAGGTATTACAACAGTTATATTCAAACATACTTACCAAGCAGACAAAGGTTCGGGTAGAGAGTTTTTAGAAAAAAGTGGTTGCATTGTGGAACACATACAATGAAGATAGCAATCACAGGACATCTAAATGGTATAGGAAAAAGTTGCTATGAATTGCTTTCACATAAAGGACATAATGTAATTGGATTTGATGTAGAAGACAGTTCAGGTGATATTGCAAAAGACAGAGACGACATTATCTTAAAAGCAAACAACTGTGAAGTATTCATAAACAATGCATTTACAATGTCAGGTGCTCAAATTGATATGTTCAATGAGATATATGAGAAGTGGAAAGATGAACCAAAGCAAATAATAAATATTTGTAGTGCTTCAAAGTTTTACCCAAACATTTTTAGTGCAGGAATAGATTATAATTATATTGCTAAGAAAAAAGTTCTTTGGAAAAACATTGTAAAGACACATTCAGACAAAATAATGCCTGATGTTAAAGTGAGAGTACATACTGTAAGTCCTGGACTTGTAGATACAAATATAACTAAACCTCTTAAAGACGATACATATAAAATGAGTCCGGATAGTGTTGCATTATATGTAGCATGGGTATTAGAGCAACCTGATGACATAGAAGTATTAGATGTTGCTGTGAGAAGAAAACCACATGAAGATAGATAAAATAAAAGATGTAGCAGTAAGAATAAATTGCGATTTAGCAAAACTCACGGAACAAGATTATCAAGACATAAACGAATTATATTTAAAAAACTTAATCATAGTTTTTGAAAACCAACCTTTTGAAACAATACCATTTGCAAAACTTATACATAAAATGGGTACATTTGCTAATTGGGAACAAATGCTATGGCATCAAGATGGTACAAGCAGACCTAAATCAGAATACTTAGATCCTTTCACATTTGAAGGTAGTGACAACGAATATCCTTTACAGCGAGTAACAGGTGAAAAAACTGAGAAAGGAATGGCTACAGGCATATTTGGTAATGGCGAATTAGATTGGCATAGCAATATGAATGGAGATATGGATAGAGCAAGAGGTGTTGCACTACAAGGTGCTTGGCACAGTGAAAACACTCATACTGCATTTATGAATACCGTAAGTGCATATAGAGATTTACCTGATGATGTTAAACAAAGATGTGAAGGTGTAGTTGGAGACTTTGAGTATGCACCTGAGAACTGGGCAAAAGGCGTTCCTACACCACAACTAATGGCAATGAAAGGGTTTGGTATAGTTAATCACAAGTACCAAATGAACCTTTTACACGAGTCCTTTGACGGCGGAAAGGGCCTATATTTACACTTTCATAATAATTGTAAGTTTCCTACAGACCCAGAACTTAAGAATATACTAATAGAACATTGTTTACAAGACAAATATGTTTATGAACACAAATGGAATCCAGGTGATATTGTTGTAAGTGACCAAGTTCTTACATTACATAAAAGAGTAGAATGGGAACCTGAAATTATTGCAAAACGTGTATTACACAGGATTACATTCCATTATGATAGAATCATAGATAATTACTTTGACGAATATACTAAAATAAAGGAGTCAAATACGTTAGAATACTAGTTGACATTAGTATCAAAATACCGTATAATGTATAAATGAGCAAAAAGTCTAAGACACAAATGACTAAAGCAGAACTAATTGACCTTGCATACACATTAGAAAACAAGGTTAAAGAGTTAGAAGAACAAATAGAAACAATGCAAAACGATAGGATTGCATTGGATACTATTATTGCTGACCAAGACACTAGTATGATTATTAGTGGAATGAATGCACGAATCAAAATGCTTGAGGACAAAATCTTAGACGTAGAAAGTAGGAAAAATTATGAATAAAGTATTTGTATATGGTTCACTTAAAAGTGGCGGAGAAATAAGAGGACTAAACCAATTTGGAGAAGGTGCTAGTATTGTTGGTAAAGCAAAAACACAATATCCGGATTATGAAATGTCTGACTTAGGAGCATTTCCAGGAGTTTTTTTGAATGGTAAATTTCACATACAAGGTGAAGTATGGGAAGTCAGCGATGAAGTATTAGAACAACTGGATGCCATTGAAGGGTATCCTGAGTTTTATAATAGACAAATTGTACACACCACCGAAGGCAAAGCATTTATGTATTTTTTACCTGAAACAGGATATGAACAATACAAAGGTGTTAGAGGCGACAACGTAACTGAAGATGGAGATACATTGGTATGGCGTTAGACACATTGACACTTATAGATAAAATTGGACAATGGCATCATGATAGAAATCTTATAGAAGGTTCAGATGATAAATCACAATTTGCTAAACTTATTCAAGAAGCAGGTGAGTTATCTGATAACATTTGTAAAGGCAAAGACGTATCAGATGACATTGGTGATATGATTGTAGTATTGATTAATATAGCAGAGAGAAACAATCTCACTATACAAGAATGTTTACAACAAGCATGGGACGACATCAAAGACCGTAAAGGCAAAATGGTCGATGGTGTCTTTGTGAAAGAAGGAGATAGTTAATGACAACTTTTTTACTTATAGTGTTAGGAATCATCATAGGATGGTTTATACCTAGACCCTATCAAATTGGTGACCTTGAAGACAAATGGATAGGTCCACTGAAAGAAAAAGTTCCTTATCACTTACGTTGGTGGTAAGATGATTGTCCGTGTAATTATACAAAACCAGTATAAAGAAGAACTGCATAACAATGAATGGTTTGCAGACATGGGAGATTGGAGAAATGCTGAAGGGTATGCATCTACAAAGTTATTTGGATTTTGGAGAAAAAAATACGAATACGGCACTATCTTAATGTCTGAGTTACTAGATAATAGCATTAATAATGATGACAACTTATATGAAATAAGTGATGTTGAATGGTATTTACTGAAAGACGACATCAAAGAGCAGTTTGTCGACAACAGAAACATTGTAATTTCAAATAGTGCTGAAGCATTTTTATACGGTTTATCAAAATCAGACAAATATGATTTAAATGATTACACAATTCCATTAAACCCAAACTACTTTGATAAGTCTGAACTTGCTAAAAAATTTATTGTGGTTTGGGATAATATAAACAAAACTGTTCCTAGTTTGTATCCACATATTCATTTTATAAACACTGATTTCTTTTTATTAGAAGCAATATCACATCTAGATGCAGTTACAAGTAGATGGACTAAAACTGAAAACGGAAAGGTACTTGAAACTAGTCTTACAAAAATAAATCCTGTAGAGGAGTATGCACCTTGGATTAAAAAATTACCTAATTTTGCATACGGCTATGACAAGTTTATAGAACTTAATCTATCTAATTTATTAGCAAAGCAACATAACTTTGTATGTTTATTTGGTTTTGAAAAGCCACATAGACGAGATTTGTTTGATAAAATGATTGAAAACAATTTAGTAGAACGTAATGTAGTAGGATCCTATGATAAAAGATATCCAAATACACTATACGAACCAACAGAGTCAATGGTACGAGATGGAATAAGAGGACTCAATGACAGAATGATTGCACCACAATGGATTCAAAATTGTAAAGTTTGGATTTCAAATGAAACATGGTGGGAAGGTACTGGAGCACATTTAGGACACATCACAGAAAAAACATATAAGCCTATACAATACGGAATGCCATTTTTAGTTAATGGTGCTCATGGTACTTTAGAGTATTTAGAAGATTTAGGTTTTAAAAGTTATAGAGATATTTTTGGTGACTACATTGTAAAAGATGATTTAGAAAAAACAAATGATAATATCATAAACATTATAGAAAACTTACATCCATATATAAAAGATAATGTGGATTACATTACAAAATGTGCAGTACATAATTGGCATAGATTAGAACAAATGACTATAGAACAACGACTACAGCAGGTTGAAAATAAGATATGGAATTAATGTTGATAACATATTTAATGATAAAACATGTAATTGCAGATTACTTTATGCAATACAGTTGGATGATAAAGGACAAAGGTACATATGGTGCCTGGGGAGGATTAGCACATAGTGGTTGGCATGGTATATTAACTGGCGCCGTTATTGTTTGGTTTGGACACCCTTTATTGTTTGCAATATTACTAGGTCTATTAGATAGTGCGATACATTATCACGTAGACTATGTAAAGAGTAACTTCTGGAAGTCAAAGAAGTTAGGTCCTAGTGACCAAGTGTATTGGATAGCACATGGTGTTGACCAATTCTTACATTTTATGACATACGTTTTATTGGTGATTTTATGCAGATAGAAAGAGATATTAAATTAGATTATTCAGATGTATTGTTACGACCTAAAAGAAGCAGATTAGGAAGTAGAAAAAATGTTGAACTAAAAAGACAATATAAGTTCTTAAACAGTGGCAGAACATATGAAGGCATTCCAATTATAGCGGCTAACATGCAAGGTGTTGGCACATTTGGAATGGCAGAAGAACTTATTAAAGTACCAATGTTTACATGTTTAGATAAAAACTATCAACCTGCAGACATTTGGGATTGGCTCAGCAATCATGTACATAAGCCTGACTTATGTAGAAACATAGCAGTAACAACAGGTATTACAGATGTAGACATTGAACGTATTGATGCTACACTAAAACTATGCAGAAGTATAGACTATGTTTGTTTAGATGTTGCTAATGGTTATAGTGAACGTTTCTTAGACTATGTAGCACGTTTTAGAGAGAAGTATCCTAATATAGTTATTATTGCAGGTAATGTTGTAACTGCTGACATAACAGAAGAACTATTACTAAAAGGAGCAGATATTGTTAAAGTTGGCATTGGGCCTGGTAGTGTTTGTACTACTAGGATTAAGACTGGCGTTGGATATCCACAACTATCGGCTGTCATGGAATGTGCCGATGCCGCTCACGGTCTTGGTGGACACATCATTGCTGACGGCGGTTGTACTAGTCCTGGAGATGTAGCAAAGGCATTTGGTGCCGGTGCAGATTTTGTAATGCTAGGAGGAATGTTAGCAGGTACAAAAGAAGGTATTGGCTACGATGTTAGGGACGGTGGTAAAGTAGAATTTTTTGGTAGCAGTACCACAGTAGCACAGGAGGAACTAGGCGGTGTACAAGAACATAGAACAAGTGAAGGCAGAGTTGTTGAGATACCTTTTAAAGGTTCCGTTAATGATGTGGTCACAGACATTTTGGGAGGCTTGCGTAGTGCTTGTACTTATGTTGGTGCTGATAAGTTAAAGAACTTATCTAAATGCACAACGTTCGTACAGGTTAATGGAGGCAAAACTTATAATCCTATATACGAAGGATTTCAAGTTTCCGAATAGGTGTTATGAGCGATAATGCACATAATGAAAGAATATATTACAATAGAGAAGGCATGATTATACCAGATAGCGAAAAAGCATGTCACATTATATGGGAACTAGAATTTGAAATGAAGAACCCACGTAATGATGGCTGGACAGGTTCAGATATGAAAAAACGATTATGGGACATTAAACATAAAGTTGATAAGGCTTTAGTAGATGCGCCAACATATACAGGCGAAGAACCATATGAAGATATATACTTAATGAACAGATTAAAAGGCAAAAATTAATGAAATTAGGCATCATAGGAAAAGGCTTTGTAGGCTCAGCAGTTGCTAATGGCTTTGACCGTGATGTTGAACAGTTTGTGGTGGACCCACAATTCTCAGACAACACACTAGAACAACTTGTCAAATTTGGGCCACCACTCCTTTTTATTTGTGTACCTACACCTATAGCAGATGACGGTAGTTGCGACACAACTATTGCAAAAAACGTACTTACTGAGCTTCATAGACTTCAATACAAGGGTGTTTGTGTTATAAAGAGTACTATTATACCAGACTATTTGCATGAGTTTAAAAGAGATTTTGACCTTAAAATAGTCTATAATCCAGAGTTTTTAACAGAATCAAATGCAAACGATGACTTTAAAAACCCTCCATTTCAAGTGTTTGGCGGTAAGTGGAAAGACTGTGAAGTAGTTGAAAAAGCATATTTAAGACATAGTTCTGTTAAGATAGTACCTACGTTTAAAGTAGATTTAACTACCGCAAGTTTATTGAAATACACTATAAACAGTTGGTTAGCAACTAAAGTAACATTCTTTAATGAATTAAAGTCTTTACATGATTTAGGTAGTAGTATGGTAAGTTGGGAACAATTCACAGACATGTTAAGCAGAGATGAACGTATAGGTAAAACACACATGCAAGTACCCGGACCAGATGGTAAAGAAGGTTTTGGTGGACATTGTTTCCCTAAAGACACAGAAGCATTATTAAATTATGCTGGTAAAAAGAACATTAAAATGAGTGTATTGCGTAAAGCAGTACATACCAATAAAAAAATTAGAGATAATTAACAAATAATTTCACACTAATTAAGTAATTTCGGAGAAATTATTTAATCTATATCTTTAAATTTTCCTTAATTTTTACTAAATACTAGTAACAAAGTAATTTAGAGTTAATAAAAAATGTAGTATTAACCTGATTACACTTAGAAATTAAGGAGTCATAAAATGGCACAAACTCAAAATACAGGAGCCGCAGTTGCTCCAGGTCACGTAGGTGGTAAAGTAATCGCTGGAATCCAAATAGATTTCGGTGCTGACGTTTCAGCAAAATTGGCTGTTGATGGAGCCGTAGACGCAACATTAAAAGCAATCATGAACGAAGGCTTAACAGCATTCGCAATTGGTACAGTTGATGCAACAGGTGGAACAGGACAAGGACTTAAAGTTCTTTTCGAAGGTGAACACGGAACAGATACATATGATGGATCTAACAGTGAATCACTAGCGGCTCACTTGGAAGACGTTGTACAAGCATTAGGCACAGTTGACGGAGTCAACCTAGCAAGTGCGGCAATTACAGCATTTGACCTATAAGCCTTAAAACTTATAAACTTAAGAAAGGTACCAAACGGTACCTTTCTTTTTGAGTGAATTAAGTAAATAGTAATTATGAAATATGTTATTACAGGACATACAAGAGGCATAGGCAAAAAATGTGCAGACTTATTTACTGCTGATGGACATGAAGTAATTGGTTTCAGTCGTGAAAATGGTTACGATATCAGAGATCCTGAACAAAGAAAACAAATATTGGAACAATCGGTAGATGCAGACGTTTTTATAAACAATGCCGCTGGATATTTTTTAGCAAAAAGAAGTGAAGTTCCAGAAAAACAAAGAGAAGATTACAATGCTGTTTGGGACGATGAAGGATATTTCCCACAAACTAGAATGTTTATGGAAATATGGAAACAGTTTTATAATCAAAAGAAAACAATAGTAAATGTTAATAGTGCTATAAAATATAGTTCAGTAAATGCTTCAGCAAAAATCATAGTCACAGAACCACGTGAGATTCCTTTTCTTGTAACAGATGAAACTGTTTGGTCAGATATGCCTGCCATTGAAGCAAATCAAATTTATTTTAAAAGCAAAGAGCAACTCTTTGCCGTAGCATCAAATCTTGTAGGATTTGGCAACGCCGGTGGTGCTAAGAAGATAAGCAAAACTCAATTCGTTATAGATGCAAACGACAAAGAACACGAAATGGCAAACCTTATGTGTAGGTGTATAAATATTAATCCAGGTTGGGTAGATACTGAAATGTTTCCTCATTTTGCAAATGGCAGGAAACTACAACCAGAAGATATTGCAGAATTGATTAAATGGTCAATCAATATGCCTAAGAATATAGAAGTATTTGATTTAAGTGTGCGTAAAAAATTAAGCAATAAAGAGATAGGTTTAAGTTCAAAGGGTAAAGATTTTACCAGTATTCCGCCAATTAAGGCTTAGGATTTTTAGATATGTGGAAGAAGTTATTTTGGTACCTAGCAAAACGAAGAGGAACTGAAACATTAACAAATATATACACTGGGCAAGAGTATATGCACAGAGTATTTTTAGGTAGACAAATTTTTCAACAAGGAATTGCTGGAAAGTATGGTGCTGGTAGAGTTTGTTTTAACTTAATACTTGGTAGTGATTTACCTGTAGAACATAATCACCCCTGGGGATATTTTACACTCATACTGTCGGGAGGATACTATGAGGTAAGAGGAGAGGAGAGAAAGTGGAGAGGTCCAGGCTGGTTTGCTTGGCGTTCACACAATGACTTCCATAGAGTTGAAATACCAGATGGTGGATATGCTATGACACTTTTTATTAAAGGACCTCATGGCAAAATGGGTTCTTTCTTTTTAGATGAAGGGAAACCTGTAAAAGATTTAAAGTTTTGGTTAAGAAGGAAAATTAGCCGAGACACAATTGGAGCGATGATAAAAATTAAGTCGCCCGAGGAGATACAACGTGAACATGAAGGATAAAATATTAGACATAACTCCAGGGATGGAAGAAGAAGTTGATAGTTGGTTTTTAGAAAAACTTGAAACACAAATCAACAATGGTCTTTATCCAAATGAAGGTGAATTAGCCGCAATAAAACAAAGCATAGTAGATGACCTATCTGCATACTCTAATAAACATCGAATAGAAGATGTTGTTGTAGGAATGAGTGGGGGTGTTGATAGTGCCTTAACTGCCGCATTGTTTAAAGAAGCAGGCTGGACAGTACATGGTGTAGTAATGCCTATACATCAAAATCAAGAAGAAACTGATAGAGGATTAGAAAACGTAGAAGCACTTGGATTAGAATTACATAATTATGATTTAAGTGAACAGTTTGACAGTATGCAACAGTTTATATTCAGTAAAGACGAATTAGAATCAAATACATATCGTGTACAACAAAGACAAGGTAACATTAGAGCAAGACTTAGAATGATTACTTTGTATAATCTTGCACATAAAGAAATGGGTATGGTAGGTAGTACTGACAACTTTAGTGAACTAGCCGCAGGGTTTTGGACACTACATGGTGATGTAGGTGATGTTGCACCTATTCAATCTTTAAACAAAAGTTGGGAAGTTCCTATGTTAGCAAAGATGTTAGGTGTACCACAAGCAACAGTAGAAGCAGTTCCAACTGACGGTTTAGGCATATCAAAAAGTGATGCAGACCAACTAGGAATGAGTTACTTAGAGTTTGATATTGCTCTTTTTGAACTGTTATCTTTACCAAGATTAGATAAAAATACTATAGAAATATACATAAATAGTATTACGGATTTAAAAGTCAATAAAAAATTAACACTTGTTGCTAATAGAGTTGCAAGTACGACTTTTAAAAGATTTAACCCTTACAACTTAAATCACCCAATATTTGGAAACAGATTTAAGTTGTTAGAAACATTAGACAGGAGTTTATAAAATGGGATTTTTCGAATGGATAATCAGTTTTTTTAAGTCTGAAGAGCCTAAAGCAGTTGAACCTGTAAAGGCAAAAGCGAAAGCACCAGCGGCTCAACCTGCATCTGAGAAAGTGACTAAGGCAAGTTTGTCAAAACTTACTAAAGCACAAATCGAAGAGAAGGGAAGAGAGTTTGGCGTTGAAGTTGATAGACGTAAAAAGAAAGACGACATAGTGGCTGAAGTACTAAAAGCATCAAAGAAATAATCATTTCGATTCAAAAGTACCACAAAACTTAACACTTGTTTTAACTTCTGATAAATAAGGTTGGAAGTTAAAGCAATCCGACTTCCACAACAGAGGGTTGGCAACTGTCGGTGAGTTTTGTAGTATAAAATTCACAATACGAAGTTGATAAAAGTTGAGGAACTTTTACCCCTGAGCATTGTCCGTAAGGAAATGTGAACTGGAGTGCTATTAAATATAGACTACAGGAGTTCTAAGATGAGCAGTTTAACACATACTGCGAAGTCAATAATTCATGTTGCTAAAGACAGTTGGACTACTTTTAAAGAAAGGTACTGTCCCAGTGGGCAACTATGCAATGACATAGCCACATTGGGAAGTCTCGCCTTTATGGTGTGGTTCATGTATGTAGCAATGGAACCAATTCTTCGCTTTTAACAATTTAAAAATTTAAGAATTTTATATTCTCCCAAACAATTTTATGAAGCACTCTCCGGAGTGCTTCTTTTTTTATGGTTGACAACTATACTGTATTTGTGTATAATATACCTATGAAACATCTAATTAAGTGGATGAAAATATCTGCATTTATTAATTTTTACCTATGTGTAATTATGACTTTAGTATTGATTGCATTAATGGTAGATATTGGATTAGACAGTTATTGGCATGGTAATGATTTTAAAACAAAACTACTTAATGAAGTAGAACAAATTGAATGCACGACAACAGGAAATTGCTAGTCAATAAAACAATCAATGAGTATGTACGTTCTGTACAAATTCAATTAGCAACAGTAATTGGTTTACATTGTTTAATTATTGGATACTTTTTTCCAATGTTTTTAGTAACAATTACTTTTGTTCCAGCAACCTTTTATATACTTTGGTGTTACATAGCATTAATTTATGAAGTAGAAGGCACTAATAGAGATAACTTAATCGCTTTAATAAATGCTTCGGAACATGAACCTACACGAAAACTTCTATTGCAAGAGTTATGGTATGCTGACCTACATAGTTTGGGTGGCGTTACAGAAGATACAATAGACATGGCGACCTATGCCAATACACGAATATAGAATATAAACAGTTATAAAGATAAATATTAGTGTTATATAGCAGATGGCTTATAACTTAAATCAGGAGAAGATATGAATAAACTTTATTCACTTCTTGCAATCCTTGGTTTAGTTTTCTTACCTTCATGTGCCTCAGTTGGAGCAGTTATAGAAGGTGGTAAAGATTTCACAACAGGTGTAATTGATGGATCTGTTAATGCGGTTGGAGGTATTACCCAAGCCGCTTTACAAGATGTATCTAGCATTACGGCAACGGCGGCAGAGGCGGCTGGTGGTGTAGTTGAAACTGTTCGTAGTGAAATTGATGAACAAACCGATGAATTACAAGATACCACTCCGGAAAAAAAGGACTAAGCCATTCACAACAGAATGGCATAGATGGTGATATAAAACTTTTGATTAAAGAATTAAAAAGATATTGTAAAGCCAATCCTAAGGAGTGCTAATTATTAACATAATTACATAACTACAAAAAAGGGGGTCTAGTAAGGCCCCTTTTTTTATGGACATCTAGATAAATACTGCTATAATAGATTGTCTATTATGATTATGTAGGAGTAATTATGGGATGGTTAGCAGACTGTTCTGAGTCCGAACGTGCGGCAGTTTTAGCCAAGTTGGCGGGCAGAGCATATCTCAGTGAGCAAGAGTTAAAAGACGCTCAAAATCAAATAAAAATGAAACGTAAGAAAGCAGTTCTTGTTAAGTCTGGCGATGCTGAAGCATGGGTATTCTTTACAAGAGATGATGGTATTATTATTTCATGCAGAGGCACTGAACCTACTAAGTTTAGTGATATACTAGCAGACCTTAAAACATATCCAGTAAGACATCCACGTAATGGTAGAGTACACAGAGGGTTTTATGATTACACTATGTTAGTGTTTCCTGAAATCTTAAAAACAGTACAAGCAAACAGAAAGAAAGATGAAAACGTTTTTGTCGTTGGTCACAGTTTAGGTGGAGCAATGGCAGTTTTAGTAGCAGAGGCATTAACACACGAAGGTATTCCAGTGAAGGAACTTAGAACCTACGGGCAACCAAGAGTTGGAAATAGACAGTTCCGTCAGCACCTAGAAGGTTGCGATATCGGTGCATACGTTCGTTATGTTAATAACAATGACATAGTTCCTAAAGTACCACCTAGTTGGTTAATGTTTGTACATGGTGGTAAACTGATGTATATAAACCATTTTGGAAATATAAGGATATTAAGTTTTTGGCAAAGGTTCAAAGACCAATGGAGAGGTTTTATATCTGCATTTAAAAGTTTCCAATTCTTTGATTTCGTATCGGATCATGGCATGCCTAAGTACATAAAGTACACTAGCAAGTTAGAACAAAACGATAAATAGTATTTAACATAGGAGAACATTATGTTAGATTATATAAAATCAAGAATTAAAGAAAGAACTAGTTGGGATGGTGGTGTTATCATTGCTGGCTCACTAGCAATTATATTGTTTGGTGGCATTGTTAAGATTGCGGCATGGGCCGGTTTAGCATATGGCATCTGGACAATAGTTAAGAAAGAGGATTAATAAATGTCAACTTTTGCACAAGAAAAAATGATGAGGGCTCATCTACTTTTAATACAAGAAGATGGTGACTACGCAGATTACTTTTCTCAAGGAGAAAGTGGTATGTGGGCATTAACTAATGAAGCAGATAAAGATGCCGCACAGGCATTATTAGATGCCAAAGTTGCAAGTTTAGGTTCAAACACTATTTTAAAAGGACTAGGTCCTGAAAACAATGGTGGAGAAGGCCCAAGTGACTTTGATGATTATCAAGCAATACATTATGATGATAGTGTAAGTGGTGCTGATTACAGAACATGGTTTTACAAAGAAGTAGACGGTTCTGCAAAATACTACAAAGCAGATAATGGTAATAGTGATTCAATAGTAGAAATAACTGAATCAAGTGAAATATCGACACTAATTACAGATAGTGGATTTGACCCAAGTCAACCATAAACACAATGAAGTTAGCAGAACTTTTAGAAGCAGTAAAGCGAACTCGACTTAACGCAAACGCCGGTGGCGGCGGAGGCGGCGGTGGTGCTGGCGGCGGTGGAGCCGGCGGTGGCGGTGCTGGAGCAGGTGGCTCAGGTGGAGCAGGCGCAGGAAGTTCTGGAGGAGGCAGTGGTGCTACTGGTTCCGCAGGTAACGGTTCAAGCACATCAGGTTCTAGTGGAGACAGCGGCGGTTCTGCAGACTCTGGTGCTAGTGATAGCAGTAGTGATTCGTCCGCTGATTCCACACCATCACAAAGTGGAACAGGTGTAGGGTTAGGATATTTTGTACCATTCGGTAGCAGACCTTACAAAAAGAAAAAGAAAAAGAAGAAAAAGAAAACATCAAACACTGGTGCTCCTAAGGCGCCAAAAGGTGATCCATATAAAGACCATCGATAGTAAATAATTACATTGACATTTGCTTAAAAAGGCAATATAATTATGACAATGGAAATAGATTACTTAAACGAATTATCCCCAGAAGATTTTTACGAGACTGTTATGGACTTAGCAGACCGTGAACACGTTAGGGAAATACAAGAGGACGAACATAAAGTGTACGGTTGTACAAGTAATGTTTGGGTTGTATTAGAAGATGATAATTTAATATTTGATAGCAGTAGTGCATTTGTAAAAGGATTGCTTACTGTTATTTGTTCACAGTTAAACACCATAGAAGATATCAGAAATGTGACCTTAGAACAGTATCCATTTTTAAATACTAATATAATATCTTATCAACGATTAAAAGGTGTTACAAGTTTCCTAAACCGAGTAAAGCAATTAGCAAATTAAAATAAATATACTATATAAGAGGATAATATGAATTTTGTACCATATGTAATAGAAAAGACGTCAGCAGGAGAACGTAGTTATGATATCTACAGTAGACTGCTCAAAGAAAGAATTGTATTCTTAAATGGAGAAGTAACGGACCCAGTATCAAATAGTATCTGTGCCCAATTACTTTTCTTAGAAGCAGAGGATCCAAATGCTGATATCAGTTTTTACATTAACTCACCAGGAGGTGCAGTCACTAGTGGAATGGCTATGTATGATACCATGCAGTACATACAACCAGACATTTCTACTATCGTAATGGGACAGGCGGCATCAATGGGAAGTCTACTTGCTCAAGCAGGTACCAAAGGTAAAAGATTCTTATTGCCTAAAAGCAGGACTATGATACATCAACCGTTAGGTGGTGCAAATGGTCAGGCTAGTGATGTGATAATTCGAGCCAGAGAGTTGGAAAGAATTAAAACAGAATTGACAGAAATATACGTCAAGCACAACAGTAAAGGCAAAACTTTTGAAGAGTTTGAACTTGCTATGGATAGAGATAACTTTATGACTAGCGAAGAAGCACTGGAGTTCGGTCTTGCTGACGAAATCATTGAGAAGAGGAGTGACGAAGGTGCAAGTAAAGAAGGTACAACTTAAAAAGGATTTTAAGGAAGTTCAACAAGATGCGACTGAACTAAACGGCGACGGCAATAGAGACCGTGGACGTTATGGTGAGGATTTATCCAATTCCAAAAAGAAAGTTGACGAACATGGTTACGATGAAGATGGAGTATTACATGACAATTGTGGTACTGATGATTGTTGTAACAGTTGCGAAACATCTGATGAGGATTTAGGATTTGACCCAAACGATACTGGGTGCTAAATGTCTGAACTAAACTTTGTAAAGTATAACATTAACGGTAAAACAGATATAACTGAAGACCTTGTTATACGTCTTAGAAATCTAGGTTTCAATATTATAAGTGAGTCTAAAGATTATAAGTCTACTATGTGGGCATGTAATCAATGTATATTGCTTGTAGATAGAAATGATAATATGCCAACTGGTATAAACGGTTTTGGATTTAATTCATCAAACGCACCAGATGGTAGTATGCATTGTAATACTACAGGCATGAACAAGTTCACTAATAAAAATGGACATGAAATATTTACATATCCTATAGAAAAATTCAAAGACAATTATGATGAACACTTTACAACAGTAGACCCTGCAGGTGTTGATGTGCCTATAGAATATTTTGCAGGTGTTGTTTATAATACAACAAACCCACAATATATAAACGAGTTCAATGATTCACTTAACTTTAGAACAGTTAAGAAAACAGATGATTATACAACGTCCGTATGTCCGCAGAATAGATTTTCTGTAATGTGGAATACAAATGCTGATGCAAATAAAATTGATACATTAATAATAAAAACAGATGACATTGTAGATGTTGTTTCAAAATATGTAGCAAAAGGATATGAAACTGCAGATATAACAGATGACCGTTTAATAGAAATAGAAAAGAAATACAAATCAAATGAACATGAATTACCACCAAGACATTTAGTAAATGGTTGGGAACTTAATATTGGCGGCAAGCCTAAGAGTTATGTACTAGAAAAATCATTCCCACAACTGCTACCAAATGTAAATGTTATAGTAAGTCAACGTCACAATCACAATGGGTTGAATGAAGAATCGATTAAATACTACAACGACGATACAGTAACAGTATGATAAAGAAAATTAAAGACATATTTCCAGAAGATGAATGTTTAAAAGCATTTGGGAAAAAAGAACCTACAGTAAAAGAAAGAAGTGTTTTCTTTGGTAATCTCTGGGAAGAATGGAAAGACACCGAAATCAAATTAAAACCTATGGTACCAGATGCACCTTATAGGTATCAAGGTGTTCCAAAAATAGAACCAGTAGAAGAAATTAAAAAGTTCTTATATAAGAATGGACAAAGAGAGTTTTGGGATTATCAAGTACACGGATTAACATTGAGAATGAAGGATAAGGACCTTGCAATAATAGTTAGGCTAAAAGCATGAGTAATCCGTTTATAGACTTTGATAGTATGACAGCAGAGCAACTGTTAGAAAAGAATAAAGAATACACAATGCAAATGCAAAAGATAAATGGTAATAGTCCTTTGTATCAACAAGTATTAGATTTACAAACACAATGTCAAATGGCATACAATGAAAAAATGTTTATGTCATTGCAAAAAGAAAAACTTAAAGAACCAGAAAAAATAATCGAGATTGGTGAAATAAAATCAGATGAGTATTCACCTGACTATGATGATGTTGGTGATAAGTTAGCAAAAACAGTTGCGAACCTTTACAGGAGAAAAGATGGAAATGATGGGACCGGTAGTTAAATTAACATGCCATAAAGAAGTTAGTGTTGTTACAATCTTTGGTAGCAAAAAAGAAATAGTTGCAGTACAACCTAATAGGTTTAAGATGAGTTGGGGAATGTTTGCATCTTTACACCCAGACTCAGATGCTGATAAGTTAGCAATAGACCAAAACATATCATATCAAAAGATACATCATTTTTTAAGTTACTATGTAGACAATGCATTATGGTATGCTCCAGAAAGTATGGAGTGTATGGATAATCATTTTAGTGCAACAGACAATGCATTAATTATTACACCTAGTACAAACATATCAATACTATCAAATTGTTTGTTTGCAAAATTTAATAGCATAAGCAAACCAGATATACATGTATGTGATTTAAATATATTTGATTATGCTACAAACATGTCATATGATTATAGTGATGAGGAGTATATTATACCTTCAGTATTACCACAACAAAAAGAATTCATGGGAGAACTAAGTGTGTACGAACAACCTTGGTGGGAACGTGATGATGTTAGCACATATGATAATAAAGCACTGAACACAGAAGAACTTACAAATATCAGAAAGAAGTTATTAGAAAGCGAAGACATATTAGAAAGAGACTTTAGAGAAATAGAAGATGCAGTTACAATGCATTTAACTGATGCAGACATATCAAGTATGACTGAAGAAGAAATGCAAAAAACAGCAGAACTTATAAAGTTAGATGATATTAGAAAGAAAAAGAAAAAAGCATGGAAACCAAAGTTAGTATAAAACGGTTGACAAATACATATAAATCCCTTATAATGCAAAGATGTTAGATAAACTTAATAGATATCAAAGTGATGAAAACACAGGCTTAGAAATGCTCTACAAGGGTAAGAGCCTACATTCTACTGAGTTTACTACAACAGAAGACATAGACAAGTTTAATAACTTTTGTAATGAATTTGATATAAATGTGCTAAAAAAATTAGGTGATAGTGACTTCGACCGTATAAATACATATAACATTCCAGAACACTATCAAACAATAGATGTAAAGGAATATGTTAGAAAGTTAGTAACGCAAGGTGAAAACCTAGCAAGAGTAGAAATGGAACTAACGGAATTCGAAGCCAGGAATTTGTTTCCTGTACTTAGGATACTAATATATATTATAGAGACCATGCGTAAGCATGAACTTGTTTGGGGTGTTGGAAGAGGTAGTAGTGTAGCCAGTTATGTATTATACTTACTTGGTGTACACAAAGTAAATAGTCTAAAGTATAATTTAGACATAAAAGAATTCTTAAAGTAGAGGATAAGATGGTACAAAGAAGAACAAACAAAGGCGTTGTAATTGATATGGAAGCCTTACTTGCTCAAAATCAAGATGCACCAGCAATGGGTAACATGAGAGTAAATGCCAAAGGCGATGTTATCGGTAAGAATGGAGAAATAATCCAAACTGCTGAAGACAGAGCAAGAGCATACTATACAGAAAACCCTAAGTCAAGTACTGCTAAATCTACTCTTAAAGGCGCACAGCCTGACCAACCGGCACAAACAGAATCGGACATGGAGCCTGAAGTTAAGACTGCAGAAGCAGAAAAGACTGAAGCAAATCAAAGTGTAATTGACCAAGTAGATCCAGCAAGTGTTCCAGAGAAAAGAGAACCTGTAGGATATAAAGAAGTTGAACAGCCTAACGGCGACATTGAAATGGTTCCAATATATGATGATGAGGACGATTGGGAAGACGATGCCAACTCTTAAAGCATACAAAGACAACATACTTTGCATAGAAGGTGATTTTGGAGACAAGACCACTGAAGCAGGTATCATTATTAAATCAACAATTGGTAAAGACGAAGGAATAACTCCACGTTGGTTCAAAGCATTTGAAGTTGGACCAGACATTGATTGGGTAAAACCAGGTCAGTGGCTATATGTATCATATGGTAGATGGACTGAAGGCTTTACTGTTAGAGATGATAGACTAGAAGAAGGTGCAAAACTTTGGAAAGTAGACCCAGAAGGTTGTCTGCTTATTTCAGATGAAGTACCAGAAGGACAAGTTAATGTTGGCGGTCTAACATCTATTAAACCAGACGCAGTATGAAATTTCCAAGCACAGAAAATAGAACAGGATTATCCACAATAGGACTTGCAGGCTGTATTGTATTAGCAGGCGTAGTATTCAATGCAATTAATCCATGGTGGATTATTGCTGGTATCTTTTTAATTCTTATGGGAACTGGATTAGAAAGCGGTAAGTCTAACGATTAGGCGTAACTAATTGTAATAACAGCAGTACCTGTCGTACTACTATCAGCATTAAAATAAGCCAATATATCAGTATCAGCGGCATTAGTATATGTGAAGTTAGGTTGTACTTCGTATATTGCAATATCTTTTAAATCTATATAATCGTTTGACAACAACCTATCATTATCACCTGCATCACCAACTGTAAGTGTTGGAGCACTACCATCAAATGCAGTAGTAACATCAACAGTAACAGATTGTACTTTTTTGTTTTGACTTATATTACCAATTACAACACTAGCACCAGTTGTATGTACAATAGTTGTTGTAAGTGTACCAGCATCAGTAACGGCACTATCGGCTGTACCAATTAATGTAAGATGACTTGTTTGACTTGGGTCTGCTTGATTGGAAACATATAATCTATATTCACCATCACCACCATCGTCAACTTTAACAAAGTCACCTGCTTCAACAGTAGTTGCGGCAAATAAGGCAGTTAGGTTTGCAAAAGTGTGATACACCATATTACTACCAGTTGATGTAACACCTGTATTACCAACATAAACTGCACCAGCAACAAATATAACATTACTTGTGCCTGTGCCTATTGCACTTGGTAAGTTACTTCCTATGAAGTTTAGTATGCCTGATTGATAATCAAAGTACCATTCGTCATTACTACCTGAACCTGTTTCAAACAGTTGTGTACCATTTGTTTGTGGATTGTTTGTACCACTAGCCGCGGCATATACTTTTAATTGATATGTTGAACCAAATGTTGGTGGTATCCAATTAGTTGTACTTGTTTTCCAAGTTCTATTATCACTTGCTGATCCATCTTCAGTTGTTTCTAAAGCACCACTTACACTATCAAGATACACATTAGCAATACTGCTATTAGCACTTGGTATGGTTGCTGGAATACTTGCTGACTGATTCCAAATGTCTGAGTCTTTAATAATAAAGTTACTTGCATTTGGTTCGTTAGGTGCTTTTTTATTTGCATTGGTATCTGTCTTAGTTTTACCAAAACCAATCTTCTTCCAAAGTAAATCAATTTTTTGACTATCTGATATTGCCATTATTCAATACTCAATGCTGTTAAGGAGTCACCGTCCTCTAGTTTTATTCTTACAAGTATATTATTACCTGTACTGTTTGATGCATTCTGGTCACCTAATGTAAGTGTAAATGTATCATTACTATAACTTGTTCCGTCAATAATTCTATCACCTGAAGTAAATGCAACACCATTTGAACCATTACCACCGTTGCCTGTGTCAGCACCTGGAGTACCTGATCCACCATATGTTATTCCTGCATCTACCCAACCATTTAGTGTACTTGCACTATCTATGCTTGTGCCTGGAGCGGCTATAAAGAAGCCACTTACTGTACCTGAAAGTCTTATAGTAAAGTTACTCATTGTACTTCTTCTAAATGCAAAAGTAAAATATTGTGCTCCACTTCTACCTGTATTCAAATCTGGTCCTGCTGGCAAGTATGCACTACTGCTTAAATCTGTATCAAAATGTTTAATACTACCCCAACGTGTAATTGCTTCTGGAGTACCTGCTACTGTTTGTGAACCTGTCCATACATTTGCTGTATAGTTGTTCACACTACTATCAAATGCTGGAGTATCTGCAACTCCACTAAATCCTGTAATTCTTTTACCATCGTCATCATGTGTAGCACCTAAACTATCACTTACTGCTATTGCTTCTTCGTCAATGCCTGTGCTACCATTAAATGCTTGTATATATTTGCCTGTAAGTTCTGCATAAGATCCATTGCCATTTACACTAAACGTTCTTGCTTTTAATTGTTCTATACCTATACCGCCACCATTTACATTTACTGTTAAGTCACCTAATGTATATGCGGCTCCACTGTTTGGACCTGTATTTGCTTTAGGTGTACTACCACTTAAAAATGTAGTAGTGCCATCTATGTTTGCGTAAGTATAAGTTTGTGTGCCAATTGCACTACCACTTGTACTTTCTTGATTTGTTCCATTTGTTACAGTGAATGGTGAACTAGTATCTGCATAACATTGTCCAATCCAATCATGTACTGTAACACCACCTAATGTAAGTGTTGCATCATTTGTGTAATAAGGAACACCTGAAATGTATTTTAATGTACCAGCACTTGCTTGAACTAATGTTGCACCTGTCATACTAGTTGTTGGACTTGATGTAACATCATCTTTAGTAAAACTTAAAATATTTGTATTACCACTTGTACTATGAGACAGTTTATAACTGTGAGTACCAACACCTAAACTTGTAGTTGTTGAACTTATTCTTGCTTTGAAACCTTGATGTAATCCTGGAGAATAAATTGAACTACTAAATGATGTACTACTACCTGCAGTACTTAAAAATTGATAATCACTTTCGTCTGTTACTACTAAGTTGCCTGATGTACCACTGTCATCAGCATTACTGAATGTTATTGAGCCTGCATCTGCTCCATCTACTATTGCTTTTAATGTTCCAGCATCACCATTAAAAGCAAATGATGTTAAAGTATTTGTTTGCGTATCTGCACCTGCACTACTATTTGTTATCCTTGTAACACTTGAGCCTGCAGTCTGTGAATCTTCTGCACTATTGTCTGTAAAACCATGTGCAAGTTTTGGACTACTGCCTGAACTACTTTCACCAAACGTAATTGTTTTACTGCTTAATCCACTTGGTGCGGCAATACTTGGATCATAAACTTTTAACGAATCTGTTGTTGTACTGCCAACCTCTGCCGGATCTGCTGTACTGTGAGCAGTCTGTTGTAATGTAATTGTTCTTACTGAACTACCACTGTCTGCGGTATATGTATGACTTGCTCTTGCTTGTCCAACGTCACCTGTACCACCGGAACTTACTGAAGTATTAGCACTACCATCGCCCCAATTAATTTCATATGTACAAGTTGCTGAACCTGAATTTGTTGTTGTATTTTTTAAATAAATTGTTTCACCAGCATCTATTTCTCTACTGTTACCTGTTAATGCACTACCGCCTGAACTTGCTGTATATAGTTCAAAGTCTGCTACAGGAGTTGCTGTATATAAAGTAATAAAGTTTGTTTTTGTAATACTTGCAGTTGAACCTTCTCCAGAACCACTGTTATTAAATGCTGTAATTACTACATCATATGGTGAATTTGTATTATCAGTATATGTATGACTTGGGGTACTATCAGTTGTTGCTGTATCAGTATCTCCATCTCCCCAATCAATAGTGTATCTATCTGCATTACCAACTACTGTTGTTGTTAATGTAACACTTAATGGGTTACCACCTGAACTTGCACTAGTTGAAGCATCAACACTTTTAACGTAAGTATTGTTTCTAATATTCTCTGTGACTTCATTTAATCTATCTATTGCTTCTGAAACAGTTGTTGAACTTGTTAAACTTGTTACACTACCTGGACTACTAAAACTGCCATCACCACCAGAACCTAGTGTTATATTATAAGCATTTGTGGAAACATTGGCTACACTGGCGTCTAATTGTGCTTTATTAACAGCATCTGAATCTATAATAGCATTAGCAACTCTTAAGTTACTTAAAGTTGTACCATCAGCCGCAGTCACCTGTAATGCTGATGTTGTTGCGTTTGCTACTACTCTTGGTCCACGTTTACCAAATTGAATGTCGGTTGATACACCCTTTTGACCATATCTATATTCGTTTGCCACTAAATGCTCCTACGGATCTTATACAAACTATTTATCAAAATACCACTTGACATTGGTTCTATGATGTACTATAATAAAAGCAGTTATAGATGGAGATAATAAATGAGCAAAGAATTTACAACACAGGCAACATTTTCAAAGGGTGCAAGGGTCGTATCAGACTATAAACATGATATGATTTTTGAACAACCAAGGGAAGGTTTAGTTCAACAAGAGTTTGTATCATACGAACATTGTGAAGCAGGTATGAAACGTACTACTGTCACAAGGAAGTTTACCAGTAATGGTGGATATGACGATGTTGAAGCGATAACTATTTTGCCTAAAGGATAATAATATGAAAGATTTGTGGGTAGAAAAATATCGTCCTAGTAGCATAGACACTTATGTTTTTAGAGATGATAATCAGCACAGGCAAGTTGCAGGTTGGTTAGGAGACGGAGCACTACCACATTTGCTGTTTAGCGGAGCACCAGGTACTGGTAAAACAACACTTGCAAAAGTGTTATTGAAAGAACTTGATGTAGACAGCATGGATATACTAGAAATAAACGCAAGTAATGAAAATAGTGTCGAAACGATTCGAAGTAAAATTACTAACTTCAGTGGCACTATGCCGTTTGGTGACATGAAGTATGTGTTACTCGATGAGGCTGATTATATTACCCCTAATGGGCAGGCGGCTCTACGTGGTGTTATGGAAATGTATCACACGTCCTGTCGCTTCATACTAACTTGCAACTACCCACAAAGAATTATTCCTGCATTACATAGTAGGTGCCAAGGATTTCATATTGAAAAACTAGACATAAATGAGTTTACGGCTCGTATTGCAACAATTTGTATTGAAGAAGGTGTTGAAGTAGATTTAGAAACACTAGACACTTATGTACAAGCAACATATCCTGACTTGCGTAAAGCAATTAATCTTACACAACAGAACGTAGTAGATAATGTATTGCAAAAGCCACAAGATGGCGATAGCAATACAAGTGATTGGATGTTAAATGCAATAGAGTTGTTCAAAGCAGGTAAGTATAAAGAAGCAAGAACAATGATTGTCAGTCAAGCAAGACCTGAAGAGTATGAAGAAGTTTACAAGTTTATGTATCGTAACTTAGAATTATGGGGCGACACAGAACTAAAACAGGATCAAGCAATCGTTATAATCAGAAATGGTATTGCAAAAAGTATTGCAGTAGCAGATCCTGAGATTAACTTGGCGGCAACTTTAGTAGAACTAGAGATGAACTCTGTATAATGGACTTAATACCAGAACACCAATTAGATAACAGTCTAGCATTAGACAACAATATTAAAGGACATTGTAATCCTGACATAGCAAAAGTCTTACTAAATCATGCTAGACAATCTAAAACACAAATAGTTCTAAACGAGTTTACAAAAACTACTGGTAAAACTCCTACACTAATTAGAGAAGTATCTGAGAATCCAATACACATGCATGATTTGTTTGACCAACATCCAAGAGCGGCAAAAATGTTTGAACAAACACAGAAAGAGTTATCAGGTGTAAAGGACATTACATATAATAGAACAAGTCCATTAGATGTAGACTTAGAAGCAATAAAAGAAAATAAACCTTACGATTTAATTTATGTTTGCTTGCCTTACATTATGGAACAAGCACCAAACACAATAGAAACAATTATATCTAAAACATTAGAACTTTGGGAAATGGCGGCTAGTGATGGCACAATTATTATGGGACCAGACTATGATAAGGATAACATCAAGCGACAAGTTGATATGTTTTGTAGGCAACGTGGATATAAGTTAGAAAAATATTTAGATACTAATTACGATAACGACTTAGAGCCTGACCATTATATGTTTGCTTTTCAAGTTAAGAAGAATTCTTAGCATTCTTAACTTCTTGGTCTCCAGTAGGCATACCTAGTATTTTTAATTCTTGAAATAATACATCATCAACACTAATATTCTTTTCAATATGTTCTGCTAAATCAGGATATATACTTTTCCAATCTAAGTTTCTTCTCACATCTAATTCATCTAAATGTGTTTTAAGTCTAATCATTTCATATGAATCACATGTAGCCTTGCTGATTTGATTTCTTATTCCTTCTAAGTAAGGTATGTTGTGATGTTGTGTAAAAGGAGATTGCTTTAATCTGCCTATAAGTTTATCTATGCCATCTAAACAATATGTTCCATATCTACTTGGATTAAACCATTTAGGATCTTGTATAGTATTCCAACTTAAATTTATTCTAGGGTCGTTAAAACTTAATATAAAGTCATACAGTTGCCACATGCTTTGTACTGTTATAGGACATATTGTACTTTGTACCTGCATACCAATCCATTTTTGACTTGCTAAGAATGTAAAGTTATCAACAAACTGTTCCCATATAATTCCATGTCTGGCATACTCGGCTTCTTTTCCATAGTTGTCTATACTTACATTAACTTGGAATGCTTTTAGTTTGCCATCGTCAATGAGTTTTTGTATGCGTTCTACTTGACTTACAAGTCTTATTGTATTGTGTTTAAGATTACTGAATATTACCCATTCTAAGTTAGGACAAGGATTTTTATCAAACCAATCTAAAAACATTTCAAACTCTGGTTGGAATAAAGGTTCACCACCTAACACATGTAAAGTGTATAGTTCTTGTCCATGTAAGTCCATCCAATCCCAAAACATGTCTCTCATCTTTTCGTATTCAGGATTGTCGGGCCACTCATATATTTCTAATCCATTTTTAGTAAACTCACCATACTTTTGATTTTCATGTTGAATTACACTACTAAATTTTGCACTACAATATGTACAACTCATATTACATAAGTTACTAAAGTACACTTCAAGCAGTCTTGGAGTTACATGTGTTTCTTCTGGATTGGTTTCATTCTCTGGTGGAACCATTTCTAAGTCGTTGATATAACCTATACGTTCACTTACACCACCTGCTTCTTCAACAACCTTACAATATTCACAACCATTACCGGGCCATTGTCCTTGCAACATCTTTTCTCTATCACTTACTTTGCCAGGCAAGTTGTGAAAGTCCATAAAGTTTTCCACTGTAACTTCCCAATGCTTACATCTATGACAACTTGATGTTGTACCAAAGTTTAAGAACAAAGTACTCCATGTCCATTTGAATTGACATGCAGGATCTGTTTTGAGTTGCCATTTAGGTCTGTGAATGCTTGTGGTCATTAGAATAGTATTTATAGACTTTGCAGTCAAAAAAGAAGCCGGACTGAGCCGGCTTCTCCACTTTAAGAATAAAAATTTACTTCTTAGGTAAAGGTCTATTAAAAATGTGATATAGCACAAAAGCACCTACCAGACCAAGCAATCCTTCTGCTGACAGTCCTTTTAAGATACCCATAACATTGTCTACAACACTTATATCGGGCCAGAAAGGTATTCCCACGCCGTTAAATAAGACTTCTAGTACAATGCCTAGTGCTAATATAGATATTCCTGTTTGTGTTAAACTATAGGCCCAATCACCTATCTTTTTAATTATATCCATATAATATTCTCCCTTGCGATTCATTCCTGAATCAATAATATTTAACCAGTTTTAGCAAAGGTAAAACACTATTAGAAGTTAAATACTAGCATAACCTCCGACTGGAAATAGATAAATGTCAAGATTTTATGAACAAAACATAGAAGTAATACTAGAGCCTGACGGTTTATCTAAACACATCAAAGACATTAGACATCAATATGGAATACATAGTGCATTTGTGGTAAGCACACCTGCGGCAAGGGAACGTGGCATAGAAGACATGTTAAAGAAAGCAGGCTATGATCCAGTTATCATGTGGGGTGAAGAATACGGTGACTTAATGGAACCAACACAAGAACAAATATTAGAAGCATACAAAGAGTTTGCTCACAGTGATTGTGATATGATATTTGCTATTGGTGGAGGAAGTATTGTTGATTTAGGTAAGGGTGTTGTATTTCAATCTCTTGCTGACACCAGACCATTTTTTATTGCAGTACCTACAACATACAGTGGTGCAGAAATTACTAAAGGTTTAATGATAGTAAAAGGACCAGGCGACAAAAAGCCTGTGTATGATGAAGCATGTAGACCTAATGTACTTATATTAGACAGCACACTTACAGATACATTGGATCCTAGAACAGGAATGATTATAGCCATTGATGCATTAACACATTGTTTAGAAGGAGCGGCTAGTACAATAGACCATCCTATTGCCGAGGGTGCAGGCATTCTAGGAATAAACATGGCATTAAAACATTTACCCACAACAGAACTTACACCTCAGTTTAGAGAGGACTTTGCTAAGATTGGATTCTTAGGAAGTAAGGCAATGGATTGTGCATTAGGACATTTACACAATATAAGTTTTAGCATTGGGAAACAAACAGGATTAAAGCATGGAGAGATTAATACATTATTTGCTCCAGCAGTAATACAAGCAAGTGTTAGGAAAAGTAACGAAGCATATAATTTTGTAGACAGAGATAAACTAATTGAAGTATTTAATTTTTATATAAACGAATGGGATTTATATAATAGATACTTGCCTAAACACCAAGACAAGTTTATGGAAACAGCAATTAGTAATGCATCTTATAACAGTCATCCTGTGGAGTTAGATGCAGATGATTTCAAATGGATATTTGAAGTTACATTGGAAAGGGGAAGGAATGCAATTGGCTGAATTAGTAGATGACATATTAAATGAGCCAGAGTTTAAAGAAAATGGTTTTGTTTTTAAACATCTAGAACAAGGCAGACCTGATCCTTTAAGAGCAGTTCAAAGTGCTGTGGACCGAATGAGGGAACTTCACGACATAGAAGACTATCAATTCGGCCCATTATGTGAAGAAGTGTTAAGACAATTATCTATTATGATTGATAAATCTTAAGTACTTCACTAACAGCCGGATGTCTTTCAACATGACTTTTATCAAATTCTACATGTCCAATCATACTTGATTGTGTAGTATTCAATTTATCTAAAAAGTTTTTAAGTCCGTTTGCTTCAAACCCTCTATCATGTTGAGCAAGGTCACCATTAACTATAAGTTGACTATGGTCTCCTATTCTAGTTAGTAACATTTTCATTTGCTCTGGTGTAGCATTCTGCATTTCATCTGCTAACACAACAGCATTTTTAAATGTTCTACCTCTCATATAAGCCAAAGGTGCTATTTCGAACTTGTTGTTCTCTATTAGATATTCAATTTCTTTAGGGTGATAAAACTCTTCCATAATATCAAATATGGGTCTAGTCCATGGTGCCATCTTTTCTTGTAATGTACCTGGTAAGAAACCATGTTGCTCGTCAACACTGACTGCTGGTCTCGTTATTACAATTTTATCTACTTGTTTTTCTTTGAATTGTTTTAGTGCATGAAGTGTACTAATCATTGTTTTACCTGTGCCTGCTGGCCCTGTTGTAAAAACAATATGTTTTGATTGGTCTGTCAATAGACCTAGAAGTTCGTCCTGTTTAAAGTTCCTAGGGACGATTTGAACTTTCTTTTCACGTGTTATAGTTTCAACGTGACCACCTTGTAATATCTTCAAATAGTTATTCTCCTTAAATCTTGTTTTGAATTCTCGTTCTTTACGTTTCTTTCTAGACATGTTATGCTCCTGTCTTTTCCATAATGAATCCCTGAGCAGTATTGCTCACCTAAAATACTATTATAGGGGGGAAGGATTGATAAGTTTTGTATGTGTGATATTTTCATATTACAAATATTATTTAGTTTTGGTTTTTAATTATTAACACATCTTATTTAAAAGTGATAAATAACAATAACGAAGGATATTAATATGCAAACATTAAAGATAATAAACGACAACGTAAAGAAGATATCAGGGACTAATACACTTCTAGACATGTTGTTAGAGTTCGAAGGAGTCATAGACAGTTTTGATACCTATGCTTATAAGAACTGGAACAAAGGAGAAGTTGTTGGTGGACCTAAATTAGGTAGATATTTTATCGAAGTTGCTCTAATGTATGACTATGAAGATATGCCTGATCCTTATGCAATTAGACGTCTTAGAGAAAATGACTGTAAAGTTAAAATGTATAAAGATGATTTAGTTAAATCAAAAAGGATTGAAGGCTTAGAAGATACAGAAATCAAAGTAAGAGGAACACTTCCAAGACGTGTTGCTAAAACAGAAAGATTACCTGTATGGATAGTAGAAATCAAAATGCCAAGAAGATTTGTAGATGAGTTTAGCACAGAGCAAGTTGAAGCGGCAGAAGATGCCTATGTTGACATGGAAGATATCCAAAGTGCTAAAGACCAATCATTGGATCAAGCACCTATGTCTGATCCATTAGCACCACCAGTAGATCCAGGAGCACCTATAGTATGATAAATGAAAATATAAAACATGGTGACTTAGACGAGGTAGTGCATTCACTAGTAAGCATTGATGAGTTTGAACCAAAGACAGGTAAGAAAGAAAATATATCTGTTATAGGTTTTTATGTTACAGAAGAAAAAGTAGGCAAAGACCTAGAAAACTTCTTACAAAAAAGCCACTTTGAATTTAGAGATGTTGAGGTAACACCTAACCCTAATGAAGATAATATGTATATGGTGTTTGTTGAAGTTGATAGAAAAGAAGGTATGCTTGATGAACTTAAAGAATACATCTTAGATGTAGAGAATGTATCAGGTAGAATGAAATGGAAAGTAAAACCTCTTTTGTCAGACGACACATATGATATTACAGATCCACAATTAAAAGAATTTGTTATAACAGATCCTGACAAGTACCAAACTAAAGAAGAATTTGAGAACAGCAAGAAGAAGAAAAAAGAAGAAAGCATTGTAAACTTCTTAAAAGATAGTGCAACAATTCAAGATGCAGTTCTAGAAAATAACATTCTGTCCTTAAAAGACTATAAGTATAACGTACAATTAGAATTTGTACAATTTGGAGAAGGAAAGGTAACACTAGAAGAAGCAGGCATATCTGAAGCGGCAATAGATTACGATTGGGATAAGTCATTAGTGAAAACTTTAGAGAGCATGAGAGGTAGTTTAAACGTAATACCAATCAACAAACATATAGTATTTCACAACCCTGCTACTGACCAAGTGTTAATAGCAAAACCATGTTAAGTTTTATTCGTTCATTACCATTTGTTGGAATAGCATTACTTTTTGCCTACGGTGCTCATAGTTTTATTGTAGGTGGTTTAACAAAACAAGTTGAAGAACAACAAATACAAATTAATTTATTGAATACACATAATGTTGCATTACAAGGTGCGGCAGAGATTAATGAGAAAACTATTGCAAGTCTAGAAGAAAGTAACAGTAGACAGATAGCACAAATAGGTGACCTTACTGTTAAGGCTAATGAATGGGAAAGACAAGCCAAAGAAGCACAACAAATTTTTAAAGACCATAACTTCACAAAACTATCCAGATTAAGACCTGGTATGATTGAAGATAGGGCAAACAATAAAACTGCAGAAGTATTTAGAGCAGTAGAACAAGATAGCAAGGAAGTTGCTAATTTAGATGAAGTAGAGAGAAAAGATGATTAAAGATTTTTTAAACTGGCACAGAGATTATGTTGAAGACTTCCAAGACAAATACAACATATCTGATTACACATACTTATGGATTGCGTTCACAAAAGGAGTGGTCCTGACACTATTATTGACATGGATATTTTAAACAGAAGAACATTACAGACATTTTCAATTTTAGCACTGGCATTTATCATGACATCATGTGCTACAACTGGATACCAACCTTTACCTCCTGTTAAAGTAATTACTGAAACTGTTGAGGTAGAAATATACTCACCACCTTTACCACCAGAAATACAATTAAATGATGTTGAATGGAAGGTTATAACTAACACTCCATGCAAACCTGCAACAGGTAAAAAGACATTATCACAAGGCAAATGGTATTACACAACAGAAAGATTTGAATACGAAGAATACTTTGATGAGGAAAAGCAAGAAACGAGACGTAAAGTAAAACGTGATGCAGATAACAATCGTATTGAATTACCACAATTAGAAGATGGCAATGGTGTAATACAAGTATGTGGTAACTTACAACAAAAAATAGCAGAAGTAGAATTAATGTTAGATGGAGAGTTTGTTATATTTGCAATAACTCCAGTAGGATATGAACAAATGTCTGCTAACTTACAAGAGATAAAACGTTACATAGGTCAACAAAAAGATATAATTTACTATTATAGAGAGGCAACTGCACCCAAAGGTAAAGAAGGTTGGCTTAAAGAGAATGAAGAAAGACAAGAACAGCAAGTAGAAAAAGCAGAAGCAGACAACGAACCTGTTGTTGAAACTAAAGATGAATCAGGCTTTAGTTTAAAATCACTTATACCTAGTATAGGTGATAAGGATTAAGTATTATGAGCATACAAGAAAAAGTAATTAACTTAATATCTGAAGAACTTAGAATACCAAAAGAAAAAATTATACCTACAGCAAATGTATTTGACGATTTAAACTTTGATAGTTTAGATAGTGTTCAAGTGGTATTAGAATTAGAACAAAAGTTCGACATTGAAACTACAGATGACGAAATAGACGGCATCAAAACAGTTCAAGATATCATAGATTTAGTAGAGAACTTAGCATAACATTGTCCTTGACTTTCCTTATTATTAGTGTATAATTAAGTCATGGATCATTATCAAACATTAGGTGTATCACCACAAGCAGACGAAAAGGAAATTAAGAAAGCCTATCGTAGACTTGCGGGTAAACATCATCCAGATAAAGGCGGAGATGAAAATGAATTTAAGAAAATACAAAAAGCATACGAAACTCTTAGCAATCCTGAAAAACGCCAGCAATACGATAATCCAAACCCATTCGAAGGCGGCGACCCATTTAGTCAAGGTGGCTTCAACTTTAGGGGAGACTTTGGAGATGTATTCCAAGACATATTTGGGAGAGGATTCCAACAAAGACAGCCAACGAGGAACCCAGACGGAGTAGTTGATTTACATTTAGAACTGCATGAAGTATATCATGGCACAGAAAAAATGATAAACACAGGCTACGGCACATTTAAAATAACAATACCTGCAGGAACTAGACATGGCACTAAATTTAATATGCATGGTAAAGGACCTGTGGAACATCAAGGACTGCCACCTGGAGACCTTATAGTTAGATGCTTTGTACACAGTCCACCTGAATGGGATAGACGTAATGACGATTTATATATCAGAGTACAAGTAGATTACTTAGAAGCAATAGCAGGTACTGAAGTTAGAATCACTCAGTTAGATAATAGACAGTTAGATATAAAGATTCCTAAATTAACAAACCCAGGATCACAACTCAAATTGCAAGGTAAAGGTATGCCTAATCCACAGAATGGTAGGGTAGGAAATCTCATAGTAGTAGTGGAAGTTGTTAGTCCAAACTTAACAGATGAACAGATTTCAAGAATACAAGATATTAAAAACAACAAAGAGTAAATATTAGTATGAGTAATGTAGATAATGTAATAGAATGTGCAATTGAATATGCTGAGGACAGACAGCATGAATATGTCACTGTTGAACACTTAATGTTATGCCTATTAGAGAATGAAGAAATCATAGAAATAGTAGATAATATTACAGGCGACAGGGAAGTTGCTATTAATGATTTGCGAAACTATTTAGACGACAAGGATTATAATGGACTTGTGGGAGAAACTCCTTGGGATGGTAAGCCTAAGAAAACTACAAGTGTAGAACGAGTAATGCAACGAGCATTTGCACAAGTTATCTTTAGTGCTAGAGACCAAATAAATCCAGTTGATATATTTGTGAGTATTTTATCTGAGGATAAATCACATGCACAATACTACTGTGAACTAAATGGTATAAACAGATTAGCAGTTGTTGAGTATATTACTAAGCATGTTTCTACAGTACAAAGTTTAAAAGAAGCAGAAGAGTTTTTAATAAATCTAAATGAAAGAGCGGCACAAAGCGAAATAGATCCTTTAATAGGAAGACAAGATGAGGTTGACGATGTTGTTCACATACTTGCTAGACGTAAAAAGAATAATCCATTACTAATAGGTGAACCTGGTGTAGGTAAAACTGCAATAGCAGAAGGACTTGCATTAAAGATTGTAGAAGGGCAAGTACCTAATGCATTAAAAGAAAAGATTGTGTACAGTTTAGACGTAGGTGGATTACTTGCAGGAACTAGATACAGAGGAGACTTTGAAGAACGTATTAAAGTAGTGCTAGACAGTTTAGAAAAGAATAAAAATGTAATACTGTTCATAGATGAAATACATATGATTATGGGTGCCGGTAGTGCTGGCGGCAGTAGTGTAGACATAGCAAACTTAATGAAACCAATATTGGGTAGAGGTAAGTTATTAACTATGGGTGCAACAACTAGCGATGAATATAGCACACATTTTGAAAAGGATAGAGCATTAATGCGTAGGTTCCAAAGAGTAGAAGTAGAGCCTACTGATGTTGAAACAACAACAGAAATTGTAAAAGGATTACAACCTTACTTCGAAGAATTTCATCAAGTCAGTTACGAGGTTGACTTGTTAGAAAAAAGTGTTGACTTAGCACATAGATATATCAAGAACAAATACTTTCCAGACAAAGCAGTTGACGTGATGGATGCCGCAGGTGCTAAAACAAAACTAAGAGGAGAGCAAACTGTTCTAATGGATGATGTACTTTCTGTTATTAGTAAGATGAGCAACATAGGAAAAGATGTAATTGATATTGATAGCACCGAAGGTTATAAAAGTTTAGATAAAAGAATTAAAACAAAAGTGTTTGGACAAGATGATGCAGTGGATCAAATTGTAGAAGCAATACTTGTTAGCAAGTCTGGTTTAAGAGAGCCTAACAAGCCTATTGGTTCTTTCCTACTATTAGGTCCTACTGGTACAGGTAAAACTGAAACAGCCAAACAGTTAGCAGAACAATTAGAAAGTAAACTGATACGTTTTGATATGAGTGAGTATCAAGAAAGACATAGTGTCAGTAAACTAATTGGAGCACCTCCTGGTTACGTTGGACATGCCGAAGGTAAAATGGGTCAAGGTCAACTACTTACAAGTGTTGAAGACAATCCTAATTGCGTACTTCTATTAGATGAGGTTGAAAAAGCCGCACCAGAAGTACTACAGGTATTATTACAAGTGATGGACGATGGACGATTAACAGGTGCTACAGGTAAAACAACTGATTTTACCAATGTAGTTTTACTCATGACAAGTAACCTAGGAGCCTCTGATGCTGAGAAACTTAAGATTGGTTTTGGTAAAAACATCAAAGAGAATGTAGATGTTAAAGCAGTACAAAGTTTCTTTACTCCAGAGTTTAGAAATAGAATAGATGCAGTTATTAAATTTAACAAGTTAAGCACAGAAGTAATACAAAAAATTGTTAAACGACTTGAAGATGAGATTAACGAGCAACTTAAAGATAAAAACATTGTAATTAAATTAGACAGCGATACTGTAAATTATTTTGTAGAGAATGGCTATGAACCTTCAATGGGTGCTAGACCGTTAAAAAGATTGTTTGAAGGAGACCTTAAGAAACCTTTGAGTAAGAAAATATTGTTTGAAGACTTAAAAAACGTAACAGTAAATGTAAAAATAATAGATGGAACGATTAACATTGAAAGCACTGAACAAAAAGAACAAGTATAAAGGAATAAAACTATCTGGTAGTCCTAAAGTTTTTTATGGCAAGTATCCTTATAGAATAAAAATATTAGGTAATAACATCATTACCTACTTCGAAGAAGATTCACAAAATAGTTCTTACAATGATACTTTCTCCAAAATGTTAGACTTTGTTTGGGAGTATCCTAAAACAGTTAAACTGTTAAATGGTTGGTCTCGATATGCTTATTTTCATAGTAAAGATACATTTGATAAATTTATAGACAACTTCAGTGATTCAATTGAAGAAGTTACAGGCCCTTTAAACAAAACACATGCTTCACACTTAGCAACAGTTAATGCAGAAAACTATTGGGATTTCAAACAACATGTTATTAGAAAAGACAATTACTTTGGTAAATGGGATACCAAACTAATTTTAAGATACCCAGTAAGCACATACCATGGCACGTTTTATGGAAAACTTCATAACTCAAGTGGTTACAAACAAACAATGAATCACTTTAGAAAGGTAGGTGAGACTGTTAGAGATTGTAGCGGTGATGGAGATGTACGTCAACATCAACGTACAATTTATGTCAATAGTACTGATATGGAAGACATAAGCATGTTCTTAAAACTAAAATATGCAGATTGTGTCCAATGTATTGTCAGTGTATTGGTCGTTGAAAATCTCTAAAAGCGATAAATACAAGTATGAGCATCAATCGAAAATCAATTTTAATGCAGAGTTCAACAGGCTCTACTATGTCTTTGACTACAAATAATGTAGAAGGAGATAGTTATTATGGATACTCAGATGGTATTCACACCATAGCAGTATCATACAATTCATTTAAAGGTAGAGTAAGTGTACAAGGAACTTTAGCATTAACACCCACAGACGCAGACTTCTTTGATATACAAATACCAGGTGGATTAACTGCCGCAGGCGGTGGATATAAACAGTTTCCAACCACAGGGACTTCAGGATTTACTGGAGTAGAAGCATATACTATCACAGGCAACTTTACATACTTAAGAATTAAGATAGATAGAAGTCATTTAGGCGATGGTACTACATACGATTCTGCGTATGGTTCTATAAACTACATTAGATTATCAGCATAAATTAAAGATTTATTACATCTACATCAAAGTCACGAGTTCTAAAGACTGTCAACTTTGCTAAAAACGATAAATACTGTTTATAACATAGGATTTATCGAATGGCAATTAGTTCAAATGAAACAATATCTTTTAACCTAGATGGCGTTACTGACAATCAAATATTAGTATATGATGCTTCAACAGGTTCGTTTAAGAATGAAACGGCGGCTGTAAGTGCCAATGCCAGTGTAACTGGACTAGGAAGAAACGTAGGCTCACAAGGTGTTGGTCTTTACAAACAAAATGATAGTCAATACTTAGAATTTTATAAGTTACAGTCAGGTGCTAACACCACATTGACTTTGACTGACAATGTACTTTTTATTGATGCAGTTGTTGGTGCAGGTTCTACTACTATTGGAAGTGCTAATGCTAATACAGTTTTAGTTGCAGATGCAACTGGTAATGTATTAAATGGATCAGACAGTTTAACATTTGATGGAACTACATTTAGTTTCTTAGGCTCAGGCAACAATGTCACAGTAGCAAATGGTTTAGTTACTGCTAACAATCTAGTAACAACAAACTTAACATTTGGTGGCATAGCAATGCCAACAGCAGACGGTACTGCTAATCAAATACTAATTACAAATGGTTCTAACGTATTAAGTTTTGCCAATCAACAAGATATATCCGTAAAAACAGATAATACAGCCTTTAATGCTCACGTGGCACAGGCAATGGTTACCACGGCTCACAATGCTCCAGCATTGGATAATACATATGACTTAGGTAACAGTTCAAACAAATTCAGTGAAGTGTTCAGTACATACTTTAGAGGTACGGCTGACTTGGCAGTAAATGCCACTAACTTAGGATCACAACCTGCGGCTAACTATAGACTAGCGGCAGACAGTTATACATCAGCACAAGTTGATGCCTTAATAGCCAATGTAGATACTGCTAATACAAGTGGATTACTATCCAATATTACAGTTACAAATGGCACAACATCTTTTGTAGATACAAAAGTAGATTTAAGAGGTGATGGTAATATTACTATTACTCCAGATACTGCAAACAAAAGAGTTACTATTGGATTAGATGCAACTGACATAGCCACTAGAGCATTCAGACAAATAGCAGTATCAGGACAAAACAATGTGGTTGCAGACAGTTCTTCAGACACATTAACATTTGTTGCTGGTACTAACATGTCAATTACAACAAGTGATGCAGGCGATAGCATTACATTTACAAGCACCGGTGGTGGCGGCGGTGGCGGCAATAGTAATATTGCTCTTACAGATTTCAGTGTTTCAAGTCAAACACCAAGTGGTAACGGAAGTTTATCATATAATAATGCAGGTGTATTTACATTTACTCCTGCTAACATTCAAGCAACAACTCAAAGTTTAAGTTGGAATGCAGGATCAAGCGAACTAAGTATTTCAAGTGGTAATACAGTTGATTTAAGTGTATTGGCGGCTCAGGACATATCCATTAGTGGTAATGTTATTAGCCTTACAGGACAATCAGGTAATGTAGATTTAACAAGCACACTGGCAGGCGTGGCAGGCAATTATGGCGACAGTAATGTTGCTACATATTTGACAACAAATAATTATGCACAAGATAGTGATATCACTAGTGCTAATACAAACATGCAGACGTATGTTAATACTGCAAATACAAACATGCAAACATACGTTGATACAGCAAATACGAATATGCAGACCTATGTTAATACTGCAAATACAAATGTTGTAGCATACGTTGACAATCAAGTTACTTTATTAAAAGGCGGAGCCAATGTTAATTTAGACAGTTTGGCAGAAGTTGCCAATGCCTTAAACAACAGTAATACACAATTATCTACAGTAGCATTTACTGGTAATCATACAGATGTACAGAACAGACCTACTATAGCATTAAGTGGTAGTGACCTAACATACGATGGAACTACACTTGACCTTAGTGGCTTAGGTGCTACAGGTCCACAAGGACCACAGGGTAATGCTGGTACAAACGGAACAGACGGAACAAGTATATCAAGTGGTGCAATAAGTGGTAGTACACTAACACTCACAATGAGTGACAGTAGTACAATCAATGTAACAGGTAATGTTGTAGGACCACAAGGTGCAACTGGAGCCGCTGGTAGTAATGGTACAGACGGAACAGATGGTGTTGGTATAACAAGTGTAAGTTTAGTCGGTGGTGCTAATTTAGTACTTAACTATTCAAACAGTTCAACACAAGATGTAGGAAACATTAAAGGACCTACAGGTTCAACAGGATCCACAGGTGCTCAAGGTGCCGGACTAAATGATGTAAGTGTTTCAACAGCAAGTGCAAGTGGTAGTGGTAGTTTAGCATACAACAGTGGTAGTGGTGTATTTACATTTACTCCACCAGACCTAAGTTCTTACTTAACAAGCGAATCAGATAGCCAAGACTTAACAATATCAGGTAATGTAATTAGTCTAACAGGACAATCAGGTAATGTTGACTTAACAAGTATTCTAGGTAGTACTGACATTGTTTCAGATACAACTCCACAACTAGGTGGTGACTTAGATGTTAACGGCAATGACATTGTTTCAACAAGCAATGGCGATATAGATTTAGATCCAAATGGATCAGGTGTTGTAGTATTCAAAGGTAATGCTACAAAAGGCGCAGGACAGTTTAAATTAAATTGTGAGAATAACTCACACGGTATTACAATTAAAGGACCTCCACATAGTGCGGCGGCAAGTTACACATTAACATTACCAAATGATGATGGTAGTGCTGACCAAGTACTAAAAACAGACGGTAGTGGTGTATTAAGTTGGACTGCTCAATCAGGTGGCGGTGCAAGTGCATTAAATGATTTATCTGATGTATCAACATCAGGTGCGGCATCAGGACAAGTTTTAAAATATAATGGTAGTAGTTGGGCACCAGCGGCAGACAATAATAGTGGTGGCGGTGGCGGTAGTTCATCATTTGAATACTTCAAACTTTACTACACATCTGCAGGAGCAATAGACACAGCACAAGGAACAGGCGGCGTTAGTGATAAGAGTACTAATATAGGAAATGTTACTATTAATAATGCGGCATCAAACAGTTGTGAAGTCATAGTAGACTTCGGAGGCAACTATAATTTCCCTCCAGTAGCCATAACAGCATACGGTTACAGTCAGTCCACATCGGAGTATTTGATTAAAGGGCAGAGTGCAAGTGTAAACAATACTACTTTAAAACTAGCAGGTAGTGGTTCACCACATGGATCATTAGGTACTAGTAATGTGACATTATCATTAACAAGAAGTGAAACAGGTTCAAGTAGTGGGTTTGGGCAAACAACTCATGCATGGATATACTTCTCGATGGGGTCTTAATAAATGGCTGATACTATTTTTAACAAAAGTGCTGATTCAACTTTAGACGTTTACAAACCAGCAAAGGTATTACAGATATCTTTTACTTCAGCAACAGGATATAAAAACTGGACTCACAATGATGGAGAAGGTGATCCTTGGTGGAGTGGCGGTGGTTCAGCAAAGCCTTATCAATATACATTAACTTTTACTGTAACAGAATATGCACATGGTTCCCATAAAACACGTGAATCCAGAAAATATAATGGCATGGACGTAAGTGTTGGAGATTGGATTGCAGGTTCCCAGGATGGAAAGTGTTTACAGATTGTAAGTGTTACAAGTAAAAGTGCAACATCTGTTACAGTAATTGCAGAAGATGTAGACAGGTATAATGTGTTTAGAAGCAGTTCAGGTTCACCTATATTTGCTGTACCAGGTACAGGTGTATTGTTTACAATTAACAATGAAGGTAAACCTATGCTAGATCCTTTGCCAGCAAGTTTGGTTAGTACAGATTTTTATCCAAACATTGTAAGTAGATTTGAATACATCAATCCACAAGAACATTATAAGTTTACAAAAGATGCACACGGTTTTGCTAGAGGAGATGTTATTGCTATAACAAGTGCAGGTGCATTAGAAAAAGCAAATGCCAGCACAATTAGTAGAACAGTTGGTGTAGTAAGTTATACAGGTCCAGGACCTAATCAATTTAAAGTAAAGCCACAAAATCAAATTATAGATTTCAATCCAGCATTGCCAGGAAGTGCTGGAGACTTTATATATGCCGACACAGATGGAGATTTAACTACAACTGATACAGGCAAAATATTATTTTTAAAATTAAAAGATGCAATAAGCAGTACTTCAACAGGCAATGTATCTAACGGAACAACAACACAAAACAACGTGTTAGAAATAAATGCAACCAATGTAACATTAAGCACAGGTACAAGCATAGCAAATGCAGTTACAGACATTAATAATACTGCTAATACCTTTGTAACAGCCAGTGAAGCCTCTGTTCCCACAACTGTAACAAGTGATACAAGTGATTACAGTTATGGATTGTTAGGTGGTTATATACCTTTTAGTGGTAACATAACAACAGGCAGTGGTACATATTTTGCAAATGTTAATTCAAGTCCAAGTGGTAATGCACAATATGGTGCCGGTATTGCAAACAATACAGACATAAAAGACACCATTGATGCATTAAGTATTCCTAACTTAACAACAGAAGTATTAGGTGATGGTAGAATAAGACTTACAGAAGCAAATGGTAATGCAGTTACCATAACCAATGTGACCAATGACGCCAACAGTAATGTTCCTTTTGGTGGTGATGCCAGTGTAACTGGATTGCCTTTAACCACAAATGCAAGTACAGGAAAGTATTTAAAACTCACAAGAACTGATGGTGGACCTATTGACTTAGAAGATAAGACAGGAACACCTAGCACAGACTTTGGTATAACAAGTGTACACAATGGACAGTTTCCTTTAGGACTTTATATTGAACATGGTGTTAAGAGTTCAGGAACAACTATTGTAGCAAACATATCAGCCAGAGATGCATTAAGTCCACAAGCAGGAGACCTTGCTTATGTTACTGATGCTGGAGATGGTGAGTGGGCATTGTACTTATATGATGGTAGTGCATGGGGTGAATTAAGTAACCAAGATAGTGCTAACACAGATGCACAAACATTAACAGTTGACTTTGATACACCTGGTTCAGGCTTTGGTGGAGTTGAAACTGTAACACTTGGTAATGTATCTCCAGGTTCAAGAATAGTTGAAGTTGCTGTTAAGGTAACAACACCAGTAACAAACTATACAGGTGATGCACCTACAATAGATGTTGGTGACCAGACAGACATAGATGCATATATGACAGGTGACATGAGTGACCTATCTGCTTCAGGAACATATACTTCAAATCCAGATTATGTGTATCCAGCAAGTCAAACAAACGACCTCAACATACGTTGTAAGTTTACACACAACTCAGCAACCTTAGGTGCTGTAACTGTGTCAGTAACCTACGTGTAATAACATAATACGATAAATATACAAGTATAATGCGTACAGACAGTACGTTCTTGTACATCTATATATAGAAAAAATCCTTAAGGAGTAACAAGATGGCGAATATTAAAAACTTTGGAATCAAAGGTGTAGCCTCCGATGTTCAATATGGAAAGAGTGGAGGTTTCGTAGTATATGATTCCTCTAATAACAAATTCCAATTTAAAGACAACGGATCTGCTCTTGAAGATGTAGAGTTTGCAACGGTACAAGCAGGTACCTGGGGTGGTACAGCAATAGCAACCACTAAAGGTGGTACTGGCTTAACATCCGTAGCGGCAGACAAAATTATCTACACTTCCGGTGCAAACACTTTTGCGGCTTCCGACATTTCGTCGTTTGGTAGATCCATAATTGACGATGCGGACGCGGCGGCGGCCCGTACAACTCTCGGTTTAGGTACAATCGCAACACAGGCAAGTGACTCAGTAAACATAGATGGAGGCGCAATAGACGGCGCAGTCATTGGTGGCAACTCAGCGGCGGCAGGTAGTTTCACAACTATTAATGCCTCCGGTGCAATTACTGGTGATGTAACTGGTAACTCAGATACAGCAACAGCACTAGCAAATGCTAGAACAATAACAATAGACGGTGATGTAGACGCAACTGCAACTGCTTTTGATGGCAGTCAGAACATTACATTAACAACTACACTTGATAGTACAGGTGTTAGTGCGGCAAGTTATGGTTCAAGTACAGCGATTCCTGTTATAACAGTAGATGCAAAAGGTAGAATTACAGCGGCTAGTACAGCCAGTATTTCTTCTGCATTAACTATTGCGGCAGATAGTGGAAGTAATGATACAGTAACAGTTGGAACTGATACATTAACTTTTGCAGGTACTTCAAACGAAATTGAGACAACAGTCAGTAACAATCAAATACAGATTGGATTACCAGATGATGTTACTGTTGGTGGAGACTTAACAGTCACAGGTACACTTAACTCGGATGATATTACATCATCTACAGTTACAATTACTGGTGACGCAGTAGTTTCAGGTACACTAACAGTAAACGGTACAACAACGACAGTAAACAGTACAACAGTTCAAGTTGATGATCCTATTTTTGAAGTAGGTGATCCAGCAATTTCATCTGATGACAACTTAGATAGAGGTATTAAATTTAATTGGCATGACGGATCAAATGCAAAGAAAGGTTTCTTTGGTTATGATGATTCAGCAAGTGAATTTGTATTCATTGCAGATGCTACAGAAAGTTCAAATACTTTTACAGGAACAAAGAGTGCAATTAGAACAGGAGCAATAAACTCCGCGGCAATCACGGCAACATCATTTACAGGTGCCAGTGGTGCTACTATTACAGCATTCTTAGATGAAGACAATATGAACTCAGACTCAGCAACAGCAGGTGCTACTCAACAGAGTATTAAAGCATACGTTGATACTGAGATTAGTGGAATTAGTTCTTCATTCACCCTATCAGCAGACAGTGGGTCTAATGATACATTCACAACTGGTGGAACATTAAACTTTGCAGGTACTAGTAATGAGATTGAAACAACTGTTTCAAACGATGCTATTACAATTGGCTTAGTAAATGCTCCTACAGTATCAGGTACAATGACAGCAGGTGCATTTACAACTGCTGGTGCAATTACAGATGGTGCTATGACAATAGACAACGGTTCTTTAACCGGTGGTGTTGCAGGTACATTCAGTGGTGCAGTAACTGGTGGAAGTATTACAGACGGCACAGCAACAATGACTGGTGGAGCCTTAACTGGCTTGACTGGTGCATTAACTACTGCAGGAACAGTAACTGGTGCAACATTAACTGATGGAACAGCAAGTATTAACAGTGGTGCTATTACAGGTGCTACTAATATCACAGCAAGTGGTACAGTACAATATGGTTCATTAAGTGATGGCACAATTACTATTACTGCATTCGTTGATGAGGACAATATGGCATCTGATAGTGCTACATTGGTTCCAACTCAACAATCAGTTAAAGCATACGTTGATGCTCAATTGACTGCTAGTGACCTTGACTTCCAAGGTGACTCGGGTGGTGCTCTAAGTATTGATTTAGATTCAGAAACATTAGACATAGCAGGTGGAACAGGTTTAACAACAGTAGGAAGTGGAAACACTTTAACTGTAAACCTAGATGATACGGCAGTAACAGCCGCTTCATATGGTAGTGCAACAGCAATACCAGTTCTAACAGTAGACGCACAAGGTCGTATAACAGCGGCTTCAACGGCTTCTATTAGTACATCATTCACATTAAGTGATGGTTCTAATACACAAACCGTTGCAGGTGGTGATACACTTACAATAGCAGGTACGGCTAATGAGATTGAGGTAACAGTTGGAGCAACTGATACAGCAACAATTGGTTTACCAAGTACAGTAAGTGGATTAACAGGTGTAAGTGCAACAACTGTAACAGGTACAACTGTAACAGACGGAACAGCAACATTAACAAGTGGAGCCTTAAGTGGAGTAACATCTATTGCGGCGGCTAGTTTGGTGTTGTCCGGAGACCTTACAGTTAATGGTACAACAGTAACTAACTCAGCAACTAACACAACAATTGAAGACCAATTGATAGAACTTGGGACTGGTAGAACAGGCTCAGCAAGTGGTGATGCTGGTATAGTTATAGAACGTGGTGACGACAATAATGTATTTATTGGTTGGGACGAAAGTGCAGACCAAGTACAAATTGCTACCACAACAGGCACAGGTGCAAGTACAGGTGACTTGACCCTTACAGATGCTAACTTAAAAGCAGGTGTAATAACATTTGCAAGTTTAAGCGATGGTGCAATCACTGTCACAGCATTTGTTGATGAAGACAATATGGCTTCAGATAGTGCTACATTGGTACCAACCCAACAATCTGTTAAGGCTTATGTCGATTCACAAGTTGTAGCACAAGATGATGGTATTGTAAGAGCGGCTATTACAGCAGATAGCTCAGCAAGTACTTTCACAATTGGTGCTATACCAAGTGTATCAGGTAGGAATTACTTTGCCAATAAGGCAGTATTAAAAGTAACAACTGCCTTTGCAGGTGGTTCTGTTGATGGATTCAAAATTACAGATAATGAGAGTTCTGAAACAACTTATATAACAGCGGCACAGGCTGATCCTACAGTAACAGGTACTTATGTACTTGACTTAGGTATGGAGGCATTAACTTCTGGTACTACTCTACAATTAGATGCAGTACAAAGTGATGGTTCTACAGCGGCGGTAGCCACTAGTGGTGCTGTAACTGTAACTGTTGAATATGTTTATAATACATAATAATAGTTAGATAGTAATTTATTACTAGAAAAAGGGAGGCTTCGGCCTCCTTTTTTTATAAATAGTAGTAACAGACTCATATGAGTTCTTAATATATTAGGAGAAATAAATGGCTATTTCAAAAGCAAACCCAAGTGCAACTACTACAGGTTCAGCATCAGAAGTTATTGGTAAAGATGTTTCTATCTTTTCACTAGACTATATTGTTGCTATCGATGGTAGTGCAGGACCAAGCGGTGCTCAACAAGCCGTTCTTCAAGCAATTCAAGAATCAAGAGTAATTTTAGCGGCAGGTCCACTAGGTAACTCTAACACAGAACAAACTTTCATTATTGAAGGTGAGTTAGATTCAGGTCTTCAAGCAAGAATCCAGGCTTTAGGCACAGTTGATGGTGTAGATTTAAGTGGTACAACTGCTACTGCTCAAACATTATCAATTGCCGTTGGTGCATAATTAATTTTAAATTAAGAGAAAAAGCACACTTCGGTGTGCTTTTTTTTGGGTAGAAAAAGGTTGACATGTACCTCTAAAACATGTAATATATAACATAAGGCTAAAAAAAGGAGAGAATATGAAACAGTTATTTTTATTATTTGCATTAATTTTTACATTTAATGCCCATGCTTCTTCATTTATTCGAGTAGATGCAGATGTTGTTGGAGTTGAAACTGTTCTTAAATATCAAACCGTTTACGGCACTAGTAACCAAGTAAGAGAAGTATGTCAGGATAGACGTGCTAGAGACAACTATGGTATCTTTGAAAGAGGTACTGATAGTATATTTGGTTCTAATGGAGGCTTTATAGGTTCAGTAGTAGGTATTGCTATTGCAGACAAACTAGATGCTAATAACAATGCTAGGATAGTTGCTGGACTTCTTGGGAATAGAATCGGAAACGATTTAAGTCATAAAGGCAAATACAAATACAACTGTGAATTTAGGGAAGTACCTATGCAAACCAGTCATGTTACTCAAGTAGTAGACTACTTCTTGGTAACTGTTGACATCAATGGTTCTTTACATCAAGTAAAAAGGAACTTTCAACCAACAGTTGGTGACAAAATTAAAGTTCAATTTAGAGTAAAGTAATGTCAAAAGATAATGGTAACGACGGCGATAAGTCTAATGACCGAGACAATGTCATACCATTCCCAACCAAACCAAAGCATGTCAGTGAACTTCTCCCAGAACTAATTGAGGAGTTCACTGGTAAACTAACATCAGAACAATTACGAGATTTCGAATCATTCATCAAAGAGAAACATCCTTTGCCCGAAGATGTACCTGAGGGGTGGGAATTAGTAGATAGTTTCACTCCAGAAGAACTAGAAGATAGAATGATTGAGGCAGAAACACTAAATGATAAGTCTTTTGAGTATTTAAAATACATAGAAAAACACATGTTTAGAATGGAAAGTTCTTTACAAATCAAAGACTTAAAGTGGCTGTCAAAAAACTTGCAAAAAATCTTCATTGAAATGCAAAAAAAGGTTGACTTCAAGGAGTAAAGACGTATAATAGTATATGTAGGTTAAGAAAAAGGAGTAATATATGGACACACTACAAGTAAGACCGAACGATACAAACGATATTGTTCTTCGAGCAATGAAGGCAGAGCGACCTATTTTTATATGGGGTGCTCCTGGAATTGGTAAATCAGAACTAGTTCAGCAAATTGTTGATTCAGGTGAGTTAGGTAATGCTCACATGATAGATTTGCGTCTAGCATTAATGGAACCAACTGACCTTAGAGGTTATCCGTTCCGTAATCCAGAAAACAATTTGATGGAGTGGGCACCACCTGCCGACCTTCCTACTCAGGAAATGGCAGATGCACATGACACTATTGTTTTATTCTTAGATGAGTTGAACTCTGCACCACCAAGTGTACAGGCGGCGGCTTATCAATTAGTATTGAACAAAAGGATTGGTCAATATAATCTTCCAACTAATGTAAAAATTGTTGCCGCTGGTAACAGGGAGACTGACCGAGGTGTTACTTATAGAATGCCTAGTCCTTTGGCAAACAGATTCAGACACATCAATATGGAAGTAAACTTTGAAGATTGGAGCATTTGGGCAACCAATAACAAAGTTCACCAAGATGTGATTGGATACCTAACATATAGTAAAGCAGACTTGTTTGACTTTGATCCTAAAACATCTAGTCAGGCTTTTGCTACTCCACGTAGTTGGAATTATGTTAGTGAAATTCTTAGCACAGAAGGTTTTGATACTGCATCAGACTTCCAGCAAAAGGCAGAAGTTGCCGGTGCTATTGGAGAAGGTATGGCAATTAAGTTCTGTGAACACAGAAAGATTGCTAGTCAACTTCCTAATCCAGAAGATGTTCTTAATGGTAAAGTTAAGAAGTTGGACATCAAAGAGAAGTCTGCACAATATTCATTCGCAATTGGATTGTGTTATGAACTTGCAGAACTATCTGACAATGGTACTGTAGACGCATTTGATGAAGGAGTTGATTATTTCTTCGAGTTCATCATGCAGAACTTTGAACCTGAGTTAGTTATCTACTCTGCTAAGACTGTATTGGCTGACCACGATATAGATATTAAACCTCGTAAGTTGGCTGGTAAGAAAGAGTTTAAGGAGAAGTATTGGAAGTACCTATTCCCAACTGAATAGGTTACTTCGACAGTTTAAAACCGTTGTTGTATCCTGCCCGAAAGGGCACATCGTTACTCCTACAACCTACGACGACAACAGTTTTTCCCCCTCTTCGGAGGGGGTTTTTTTTGGCTATTGCATATAATATTTATAAAAACTTGCCAGAAAAAAAGGTTGACTTTGCCCTAAAAAGACGTATAATATAAGTATATTGTAAGGAGTATAGAACACATGAAAGAAAACATTTTAGAACAGGCAGTAAAGAATCCTAAGCAGTCTAGTAATCCAAAAGATACTGCTCACAAGGCCCTTGATACTATTCCAGAAACTACTAAGACAAAGCAAGAACTTGAAGACCGTCTTATTAGTGCTAGGATTTCTATGCTACTAAATTGTCCTTTCTATGGTAACCTTGCTTGTCGTTTAGAAATGAAAGACGCAACTGACTGGTGCCCAACTGCCGCAACTGATGGCAAATACTTTTATTACAATAGGCATTTCGTTGATGCTCTTAAGCAAGGCGAGTTAGTTTTCCTTTGGGGACATGAAGTAGAGCATTGTGTTTATGACCACTTTGGTCGTAGGGGAGATAGAGATCCTATGCTTTGGAACTTTGCAAATGACTATGTTGTGAACAGTGATTTGATTGAACAAAATGTAGGTGAGAGAATCAGGCTTGTTGAAATACTACACGATTACAAATATCGTGGTTGGATGTCTGAAGAAGTTTATGATGACTTGTTCAAGCAGGCTGAAGAAGAAGGCAGAGTATTTGAGCAGTCTACATTAGACGTTCATATTGATATGGACCCTAGCGATGATGATGCTAATGGTAATGGTCCAGAAGGTAACACAGAAGATGATTCCAATGATGGTAGTAAAGGTCCAGTAAGATATACTGCTGAAGAAAAGAAAGAGATTCAACAAGCATTTAAGAACGCAACTATCCAGGCGGCTAAGTCGGCTGGTGCTGGTAACTTACCAAGTGGTGTTAAACGCCTAGTTGACCGAATGACTAATCCACAGTTAAGTTGGAGAGAGTTGTTGCCACAGGAAATACAATCAACTTTCAAAAGTGATTACACTATGTCTACTCCAAGTAGGAAAGGTAGAGACGAAGGTTACTACTTGCCTGGTATGGACAGAGAGAACACAATTGATATTGCAATGGCGATTGATACTTCAGGTTCAATGACTGACCCTATGTTAATTGACATCTTAACAGAAACAAAAGGTATTATGGATCAATACACAGACTTTAAAATACACTTGTTCTGTTTTGATACTGAAGTTCATAACCCACAAGAGTTTACCGAACACAACATGGATGAGTTCTTAGAGTACGAACCTGCTGGTGGCGGTGGTACTGACTTTGATTGTTGTTTCGATTACATGAAAGAAGCAGGCATACAGCCTAAGAAGTTTGTTATGTTCACAGATGGTTATCCTTGGGATAGTTGGGGAGATGAAAACTACTGTGATACTTTGTTTATTGTTCATGGTGGTGGGTTTGGTGGTAGGTCACCTGTTGCACCTTTCGGCACAACCGTACAATATGACAGAAAGCCTGGAGATGAATAATGTTTAAAAGATTTAATAAACTAACAGAATCAGAATTTACAGCCTTAGCAGGCACTGAAAAATTTGCTAGGATGTTATCTCATAAGTTTATCACAGATGACTTTGATATATGTGAATGGTTGTATGATAATGCATTAGGACAATATTGTGTTATCAAGGATATGGGTAATCAATGGATTATCTACTTCGAATCACAGGAAGATATTGCTAGGATACATGCACATTTGGATACGCCTTTAGCAGAAGCACCTCCTGTAAATACGATAAATATTCAACAAGAGTTCGAATAATTGGTGTTTACGACCCTCACAGACGTCGTATAAGCAACATTAAAAGGCTCAACTACATACTAGTACCATAGTTAAAACACGTTTTTATAGGGCAAAACAACCAAAAAATAGGTTGACTTTGGCCCGTTTGGTGCTATAATATATGCATACTGTAGGAGTATTTAATGCACAAAGGTTACATAGTTATTGGAGATGTTCACAACGAGTCTAACTTGTTAGGACATGCTATTGATTATGCCTTGCTCAATGAATTGAGAATGGTGTTTGTTGGCGACCTAGTTGACTATGGCCCAGGTGCTACTGCTACAATCCACATGGCACATAGTTTGCTGAAAAATCATAATGCTATTTTTGTAGAAGGTAATCACGATAATAAGATACATAGGTACTTGTTAGGAAATGATGTGACTATATCACATGGTATGGTTTCTACTATTGAAGCATTGAAAGATGATGAAGTTGCTAAGAAGTTCGTAGACATATATGAGAACATGTTACCTTTATTAGTTATAGGTGATACACATATCACTCACGGTGCTTTTACTTCTACATATTGGAGTAAAGAAAGAAACGAGAAGGCTCACAACAGAGCAAGGTTGTATGGTGAGATAGATAAGTCTAAACCTTTTGTTGAATGGAATGGACAACAATATCCTGCTAGAACTTATGCGTGGGTTGATGCAATTCCAAATGACAAGACTGTTATTGTTGGACACGACAGAAGTCCGTTTGAAGAGATACCTGCATTTGAAAGTAACATAAATCAAATTGTTTCTAAAACAAATGAGCAAGGCGGTACTGTTTACTTTACAGATACTGGTGCTGGTAAAGGTGGATTTGTTTCAGGTGTTGTTCTTAATAATGAAGGACTTGTTCAAAATACTGCAGAATTCAAATAAGCATTTCATAAATAATTTCCATGAACGTAAATGATTTTAAAATCATAGACATTGATGGAAATGAAACTACACTAGGTTCATTTGGAACACATCTTTTAATTGTAAATGTTGCAAGTAGGTGCGGACTGACTTCACAGTATGCAGACTTGCAACAATTACATGAAATATATGATGACTTAACAGTTGTAGGATTTCCTTGTAATCAATTCATGCATCAAGAACCCGGTGATGAATCTGAGATAAAGAAGTTTGTAACTGAAAGATACAATGTTACATTTCCTATGATGTCAAAAATAGATGTTAAGGGTGATGATATTCATCCGTTGTATAAGCATTTAACTGGAAGTGGCAAAAGGATTACTTGGAACTTTGAAAAGTTTTTGGTTAGCAAAGACAATGAAGTTATTATAAGACACAGTCCACAGATAGAACCTTTACAACTAATGGGCGATATAGATATATTAATTGCCAAGAATTAATCCTATCATTAAAACATACTATAAATAATTGTGTAATTTAAAATTACAAAACTTTTT